>JAAIGE0100044123.1_pt1 | contig 31948 bp, 30 predicted proteins | sample 6487951 | NCBI WGS metagenome assembly JAAIGE01 (sample SAMN13974128, study PRJNA590717) | phyllosphere metagenome | biome: tomato field; feature: multiple bacterial spot infested tomato fields; material: tomato leaves; isolation source: leaves from tomato fields | host: Solanum lycopersicum ...
AGCGCCTGACCTGTCTCGCCACGGCGATCAGCATGCTGCTCCTGCAGGGCTGCACGACGATCCAGGAAGCCGAGAAGAACACGAAAGCAGCCAACGACCAGGCCCGCCGACTGTTGACCGAACGCACACAGATCGCCGCTCCTGCAGGCGTCACGCGCCTGGCAGTTCCGCGCATCGCCGGCAAGGAAATCCGGCTGCACAAAAGCCAGTCGCTGCCGGCAGTTTTCGAGAGCGAAATCGCCTACGCCACACATGGTTCGCAAAAGCTCAGCGAGGTCCTGGAAGAGCTCGGCACGCGCATCGGCATCCCGATTGCAGCAACTGAAATCGTCGGCGCGCCGGGTGCAGACCTGGGCCAGCAGGGGCAGGCCCAGGCCGCCGGCACCAGGGGCATCAATGGCTTCACGCAGGTCGAGCACAACGGAACGGTGAAGGCCTTGCTCAACGACTTGGCCCAGCGCAACCAGGCGTCGTGGCGCTACGCCAGCTCACGCAACGTGATCGAGTTCTTCCGGTTCGAGACCCGCACCTACGACATGAACATTCCGGGCGGCGCCAAGGCGCTGACGGCATCGATCAGTCTGTCGGCCACCGGCTCGGGCTCCAGCGGTGGAGACAGTGGCGCCGGTGGCAACTCGGGCAGTGCCGGAGGCAACAGCGGCACGGTGTCGGTCACACAGAACCAGCTGATTGACCCATGGACATCGATCATGAGCTCGGTCCAGGCCATCCTGGGAATCCAGCCAGGAACATCTCAGGCGCGCGGCGCGAACAGCAGTGCAGGTGCTCCGGCCGCCAGCGGCTCAGTTGGCGGAATTGGCGGTTCAACAGGGTCCGGTGGCGGATCATCGAACTCCAGGCTCGCCGTGGCTGGCCAGGACGGTTTCGCCGCAGCCACGCCGGAGCTTGGGATCGTGACGGTCACGGCCAGGCCGCACAGCCTGCAGCGCATCAGCACCCTGCTCAACTCGATCAACGCGCGCTACGCACGCAACGTGATGATCGACCTGACCGTCTACAACGTCACGCTGGCCAAGGAGCAAGCCGCAGGCCTGTCGATGGACATGGTCTACAAGCAACTCAATGGCAATGGTGTGAGCCTTGGGGGCACGAGTCCGATCCAGCCGTCAAACGGACAGCCTGGTCGATTCACTGTCAGCTTCGCCGACGCCAATTCCCGGCTCAACGGCACCAAGATCATTGCAGAGGCACTCAACACGGTCGGCAGCGTGGCGCTGTTCAAGAAAGGCCAGTTCCTGGCCATCAACGGCCAACCGTCGCCCTTCCAGGTCGTTCAGGACCGCATCTTTACGGCCACGCGCCAGACATCTCTAACTGCAAACGTTGGTGCCCAGACGACCGAGCAAAAAAGCCGTATCACCACGGGCCTGACGGCCAACGTGGTGCCTCTGATCCTGGGCGACAACCGCATCCTGCTGCAGTACCAGTTTGAGCTTTCCTCGGTCACAAACATGAACCCTGAAGTGGCCAATGGCGTGACCACGTATTCACCGGAGGTGGCACGGCAGAGCATGCAGCAGCAGGCATTCGTCAAGGACGGCGACGCACTGGTGCTGTTTGGATTCGACAGCGGCAGCGAGGAAGTCAACGACCAGCTGTCGATCGCGGGTGCCAGCAAGCGCGGCCGCGGCGATCGAACGATGTCGGTGATCGTGATGCAGGTGTATGGAGGTCAGAAAAATGGCTAAGCAACGCAATGCCCCCAAGGGGAAGCTCATCGTCGCAGGCCTGGTGGCCACTGCACTGGTCGTCCTCGCAGGCGCGGGGCTGGCCCAGGAGAAAACGCCGGCCGACCTGGCGGCCGAGAACGAAGTGCAGCTGCAGCTGCTGCAGCAGCAGCGGCAGATCCGCGACATGCTGGGCACAGACCCGATCGTGGGCAGCCTCCCGACGGTCGTGTCAGTGATCATTCTCGATGGCAAGAAGACAGCCCGCCTGGCCCTGGCCAACGGCGCCGTGCTGACCTTCACCGAGGGCGATGAGATCGCTGAGCGCATGACGCTGTCCAGCATCGCGCCGCGCAAGGTCCAGGTCCGGATCGACCCCCTGCCCAACGCGAAAAGCAAGAAGCCAGTGCCCATGACGCTGGCGTTCAAGTCCAGCGGTTCGCAGACCGGATCGTCGGCTCCTGGAATGTCCTGGCCAAGCCAAGGAGCCGCCGCCGGCATGCCGGCGGCGCCGCTGGCCATGCCTGCAGGGCTGGTCCAAGCGCAGCCCGCCCTGCCCTCTCCCAGCTCGGCCATCTGGAATGGCCCAACTCCCAATCAAATGCCTACGCAAGCCGGCCAGCCGCCTGCGCAAAGCAATCAGTGAGGCGTCACAGATGCTAAAGCGCGCGTTCAAGAAGGCAAGGACTGAGCCGACTCTCTCCGAAAGTGAAATCGCCGCGGATTCAGTTCTGTCCTCCGGCTTTGATCAGAGCTCAACTCAAATATGGAAAATCGATGGCTATAAATTGGCTCTCGGGTTGACTTGGACAGAGGCAGATAATCTTAAGACAGCAAAACGGTTTGTCGGAAAAAATAATGCCTATCTGACTTTGAGCGTCAGTGGTCAGCTGAACGTGGCCAAGGGCTCGCCACAAACGGCAGGTTGCTTCGCCGGTGGAGCACTTGTCGCCAAGCTCCTGAACAATGCACTTGTCTTTCAGAAAATAGCAGAAGAAACCTTCTGGATATGCCTGATCAAGGATGGCCTTCCTCAGCCAACATTCGATCGAATTGTCTACGATACGGAAGAGGCAAAACAGGCATTTTCGACCGCAGCAGAATACATTCCACACGATGGAGTGATTGTCGGAGATACAATCAATGCCAGATATACCATCCAAAATATCATAGAGGCCGCAAAAGACCTCAAATCTGAGGAACTACAGCAATGTCGACTGCGGAAAAATGGTCTGGATATAAGAAAGATCTTTGCTGCGACCATTCTTCTGACAGTCGCTGCCGCAGGCTCGTATTTCATAGCGACCCAGCGTGAGAACCTGCGCAATGAAGAGCGTCGAATGGCCGCTCTGAAAGCGTTGCTCCAAAGTCAGCAAGAAACGCGAGCCCGAGAGCAACGAATAGCCAATCTGATTCAACAATACCAAGAAAAAATTGCATCAGAGCAACGAAACTTCGGTCTGCAAGAAGTCGCACTGTCGCAATGGCATGAGTGTGAGCAAGTACGAAAGTCGCTGCCATACACTTCGATGGGCTACAAGCCGGCGATTCTGAAATGCGATTTCCAAGCGAAGAAAGCAACCATTGAATGGTCCCCCGCAAATTCCCATACACGCATTGCGGACCGCACAAAGCTCCCAGGAATCCTTGATCCACTGAACACTGAAGGCCCTATCGTCTCGGACTTTCCGATTGGCAGAAGTGCACTACACGGGAATCCGGCCCAGAAAGTAGATCCAAGAGTCGTGAAGATGGCGATTCTGGATTGGGCATCCCGTAATCTCAAGAATCTCAAATTCTCTCAGGAAGAAGAAGTCACCTTGCGCCCGCCTTCTGAAATCAAAGGCTTGGCCGGCGTTAGCGAATACAGGTTAGGAAGAAAAATCCAACTGCAGCTGAACACTGCCAGTAGCAGCGATCTCTTAAGCATGCATTGGGCCGTGGAAATCCTGAATAAATATCCCATTAATTTCGAACGAGTGATTTGGAGCAATCCCACAGCAGTGGGCGCGCAGGTTAACGCCTTCACAACGCTCTATATACTGGAATAGGTCAAAAAATGGAACTCGGTATCACATTGAGAATGCCCGGGCGACGGGGCGAGAAACATCAAGATCAGCATGCAAAAGCCAAGGAAGTGCTCCAGCAAAAATTGAAGGACCACAACGACAAGCGTGCTGTGCTTGAGAGATACGCTGTTTCTGACGTAGCGGCAGTTCCTGATGGTGAGTATGTCAATCTTCATAAGCTCACGCACCCCCTGGGTGAACAGCATCTGGAGCACTTCGCGGCCATACAGAGCGACATGCTTTTCGAGCAGAAGATTGTCGGCTTCGCCCTCAATCAGCCACTCGCAGATTCCAAGAGCTCTAAAAGCCATCGGACATATTTGCTGATGACTCCTGACATGTATCTGCAAAGCAGGGGCATGTTGGACGTTGCCCAGCGTCTGAAGGCAGACAACTATCAAAATATCTATCCATTGATCTCCACTTGGGAAATCATACGGGCGGTACACCACAACAACGCACGCGAAATCAGTAGCTCGGATTCCGAACAAACATCAACACAGAGGCGCGTGCGGCAATTGCTATTGGACGCTGCAAAATCAGGTGCATCAGATATCCATATCGAAGCACGCGAGAACAAGGCCGAAGTCTTGCTCCGTATTGATGGTCGTCGGTACAAGATGGGAGACATATCTTTGGCCACTGCTGAAGACTATGGTTCGGTGCTCTTCAATTTTGAATCAACAGACATCGCCCGAAAAGGCTCTTGGACCAAGCGAGAAATCAAGGACACCAATTTTGACGTGTGGGATGACCCTACAAAGAAAAACAAGCGCCTATTGACAGTGCGGTTCCACTCAACTGCCATACATCCAGATAAATTCCAGTTGGTTTTGCGTCTGCTCAGACCTGCCAACGTGGAAGGCGGCTTCAAGAGGCTCAGCGACGTCGGCTACTCCGACGCTCAACGTGAGCAGGTCGAAAGAATGCTGATCGGAGGCTCAGGCCTAGTCGTCTTTGTCGGGCCGACGAACTCTGGCAAATCTTCATCACTGCAGAGCTGCATTCAGCAACTCTACGAAAACCGGGGCCCAAATATCAAGGTATGCACGATTGAATCTCCGGTGGAGTATGAGATTCCTAACGCATGCCAGATGCCCGCAACGAAGGATACGTTCAACGAACTTTTGGAAGCCACATTACGGCAGGACCCCGACGTGGTCATGGTAGGAGAAATCCGCGAAAGCCAAGCAGCGAAGACCGTCAAGAATTTGGTGCTGGCAGGCCACAAGATTCTGTCTTCCATCCATGGTTACTCGGCGATGGCTGCATTCTCTCGGCTTGAGCAGTTGGGTGTGGATATTGACCTGATGACAATGCCCGGATTCGTTTCCGGCTTTGTCTATCAAAGGCTATTACCTATTGTTTGCCCCGAGTGTTCATTGCCCCTTGATCTTGCTCGTGCGGCCGGCATGATCAATGAGGGTCTTTTTAATCGATTGACCTCTGTAAGTGACGATAAACATAATATCCGCTTCATCAACGAAGGCAGATATTTTATCAACGCAGAGAACAAGTTAGATACAGGATGCAAATGCGAAACATGCAATGGTACAGGTATCCTCGGAAGAACACCCATTGCGGAAATAATCATTCCCGATGAGAAGCTCTTAGGCTTCATCAAGAAAAAAGATGAAGCAGGAGCGCGTGATTACTGGCTCACCACGCTGGGTGAAAAAGTGGAATATGGTCTCGGAGTTTCTGCACTTTCTCACGCGATTCAAAAAATGCGGCAGGGCCTCGTAGACCCGCGCGATGTTGAGCACAGTATTGGGATGCTCAGAAGGGACGGATTCTGATGAAGAACATCAAAAGAATTATTTTCCAGATCCGCCTCACCACGGATATCAGGGCCAAGCTATACGGCGCGCTCGCTTCCATGACAGGGCCCGCCGGCGGCATCCCTCTGGGCGCAGCTCTCACAGAGATGGAGGCCGAGTACCGAAAACAAAAGCATTTTCTCCATCCATTGCTCCAGGAGGTCATGCGGAGGATGAAGGGCGGAGGAAGTAAAAGAGTCTCTCTTGAAAGCAGCGAAGCCAAGACTCTCAAGCTCGGAGACGTGCTATTGGGACTGGTCCCCAATAATGAGGCCATGATTATTCGCAGTGGCGAAGAGCAAGGAAATATTTCCTTGGGCTTACTCCAGGCAGCTAAGTACGCGCGCAGCCAGTCAGAGATCATCAAAATCATACGTTCTGGAGTCTCGCGCGTGCTGTGGTATGCACTCATGATGTCCGTCATTTATTACTACTTCTCTCTTGAGATTATCCCGCAAATGGAGCAAGCGGCGCCAAGGCACCGCTGGACGGGCGCAGCTCAAAATTTTGGATTTGTGGCGGACCACATTATTGCTTTCATCATTGGCTTCTTTCTCACTATTGCTTTTATTTACTACGCATTTAATTATCTCAAGAAGAATTTGACAGGTCCGGTGCGAAACTTCTTGGATAGAAACGTCTGGCCGTTTACCACAGTTCGGCTACTGAATTCTTCTGCTACTTTGGGTAGCCTGAGCGGATTTCTCAGGACTGGTGTTCCATTTAGAACAGCCGTGAACTCTATTTCCGAGGGTGCTGACAGATACATGGTCAGCAAGCTTGACCACATCAAGCGACTCACCCAACAAGGAAAACCCCCTCATGTTTCACTAACGTCATGCAATTTATTTCCGGAGGAGAACGCATGGATTATTAGTCTTTATGGAAGAACTAGCGATTTCGGGCAATCCCTGGATCACATCGCCAACGAGTTCTCTGAACTCTCTATCGAAAAAGCGAAAACAACTGCCATGGTGGCGGACATATTGGGAACACTTGCTATTGCAGGATCAATCTTGTGGATCGCAGTGACCATGTACGGCATCGTTGGAACTCTTAAATAAATTTCACAGGCAACATATATGAACATTCACAAAACCGCTTTCAAGCCGCAGGCCTTTCAAGCAAAACTCCAGCGCGGCATGTCCATGATTGAAATGGCCGCATGGACACTTTTGGCGGGTATCGTGGCCGCTATCGTGCTGAGTTCCCTGGGTGTCCTCAAAGGAGGCATCAATGCAGGAAATCTCGGCGAGAAGGCCCTGTATCTGGCCATGGACATCCAGAAGCACTGGAATCGTGCGAACGACTACACGAGTGTCACGGCCGCAGAAGTGGACAAGATTGGCATCGTCAAAAATCCCATCAAGTTCGACGCTGGCCAGCTGTATGACGGCTATGGCAATCAGATGGCCCTCAACGGTTCGCGCATCACGTTCGCAATGACGCTGGGCGGTACCGCAGCCCCCATGGACAAGGACGACTGCGCCAACCTGGTGGCCCGGCTGGAGCCAGTGGCCATGGCCATCCGCGTGGGCGCGTCTGCAGCGGCCAACGCCGGCGTCATCTCGGGCGGCAACCTCTACAAAAACGGCGCCACCTTGGATCAAACGGGCCTGACCACGGGCTGCGCCGAGGCGGGAACCAAGATCGCCATCCAGGTCCGCTGACCACCAACGACAGAGAAGCACGATGCAAATGAGGAAGACACGACTCCCAGCCCTGCCCCACCTGGTCGCACAGGCCTGCGCCATCGCCGCCCTGGGCCTCAGTACCAGTTATGCCTTGGCCGATGCTGTTTTTGTCACACCGGGCTCTCTGTCGGGCTACACGTACTATCCACCGGTCAAAGCAGGCGGTGGTAGCGGCTCCGGCAATGCCAGCGGCCGCGTGGAGACACTGCAGAAGTGCTACGTGGCCATCAAGTCTCCAGACGTGAGCTTCTCGCTGCAGGCCGCAGAGTTCTACGGGCTGGAGAACATCCGGCTCTACTACAAAGCGGCCGGCGGCAATGGGGGCACTGGGACGAACGGCGGCGGTGGCGGCTCTACGGCTATCCTCTTGAACGGCAGCGTGACAGCTATAGCGCCAGGCGGCAACGGTGGCCAGGAAGCACCGCTGACCAAGGGTGACTTCCAGGTGGTACCCGGTGACACCGTGCGTATCGTCACGGGCGGCGGTGGCGGCTCGGGCTGGCAGGGCGTGTCAGGCGGGGGTGGTGGTGCTGGCTGGCGCGGCGGTGGAGCGGGCTCCAGCTATGCCCCTGGGCAAGGCGGCAGCGCGACGCCAGGTGCAGGCGGCGGCGGTGCAAATCCTGGCACTTCCGGCAGCGGACACAACGGGGGAGTGAGCACATATCCAGATGGCAGCAGCGCTCCGATTGGAGATACCACGCGCAGGCCGGCATTTTGGCAGCGACCCGTACACCAATGGGCTGAAAGCATGCCGGAATCGTCCCGACCCGCAAAATGGTGGATGTATTTGGATGCGCGTATTCCAGCCACGCCCACACGTTCCGGGTCCAATGGGTTGTCCTTTCCTTTGGACATGAATGCAGAGTCCAATGACAGCATGGTTCCTGGCTTTGGAGGAGCTTGGGGCCGTGCCGGCTCCCCTGCTCCTCGGACAACCTGGGGAGGTAGTTGGGGCTATGAAGAAAGACTAAATGGCATAGCCGTACAAGCATCAAACGAGCAGCTGACTGTGCCGAAATGCGGTGGATACAATTGCTCGTTTGTGACCAATTACTATCAACTCTCACATGTAGGCAACTATTCTGACCCAACAGAATTTCAACTGACTCGAAAGCCGACTCTCAGATCGTATGAGTACGGGAGCGACTACGAAGAAAAATCCAATTTGCCGGGACAAGTCGTTTTTATGTATAGCGCCGTAGAGTGCAGCCTCCTGAAACAAAAATGAATATTGAAGCCATTACCACTACAGACCTGAGTAGCCTAATCGAAGGTATATCAGACCTGGGTGTCTGTCTCACTTCGCCAGAGAAAAGCATTCAGTTTCCCGGCCCTCTACAACTGGACCCATTGCTTCGAGACTATGCCATCAGCCTTGCCAAAAGCTTTACAGAACTGAAGCTCGAAGACGGAACCGTTTCATTTCAAGGCAATAACTGGCGTGGACACCTGGACTCAAGCGTTGTTGACGGAACATGGATTCGATTCCGAAAAATGCGTTCGAGCGCGCCCACATTGGAGAGCTTGCCCACCAAGCTCTCTGAAGCGTCGCAGCGCTTCCTTCTTGACCAGCGACATTCAACAGGGGGCCTCATACTGATCAGTGGGCCCACAGGCAGCGGAAAGAGCACTACGGCTGCAGCCACTGTCGTTTCTCGCTTAATCGAATTCAGTGGATATGCCCACACGGTTGAGGAGCCAGTAGAACACCCCTTGAATGGCTGGCATGGTCAAGGATACTGCACGCAAACTCAAGTACGGGAGAACGGGATAGGCAGCTGGGAAAAAGCACTCCAGGGCGTCTTGCGTTCCCAAGCCGTAGGCACTCCTTCCATGCTATTCATAGGGGAGATTCGAGAAGACGGAGCGGCAAGAGAGGCACTGCGCGCAGCAGGAAATGGGTTCCTCGTCATTACAACCAGCTTTGCCTCGGATGTCGCTACAGCCGTCCAGAGCTTCAGCGACAGAATTGAGAAGGGACAGATAGAGATGTTTTCTCAACTGCTACGCGGCCTGTTGTTTCAGCGGCTTGAAAACAAACTACTGCAAGTCCAGCTCTTAGAGAAAACATTGGTCGTGCAGCAGCGTATTTCTCAGGGAAACTACTCAGGCATTAATGAAGAGGCGCAACGACAGGCCAATGCGCGACTTTATGCGTCTACACCACCAACTATTGCAGCAGCTTCAGGCGGTAGACCCATCACAAGTTCCATCGGCGGCTTTCGCTTACCTTGACTGTGAGTGATGAATGTGGATCTTCGTATACATTGCGTTCTTTTTGGCTGCAATACTCAGCTATGCGTCTTCTCAGGGTGATTCAGGTGCATCAGAAATAAAGATAAGCGCGAGTGAAGAAATAAAGCAATACAAAGCATTCATGACCGCTGCGGATCATTATTTTTCCAATAGTGACAGAATCGCTCTGAAGAAACTGTATTGGCGAGACATCAAGGTGAGTGCCCCTTCTGGAATGAACATGGCTGATATGCGCTCGTCTTGGTATGTGATCAAAGGCGAAGACGGTACATGGTCCGCTTGTACTGACATCAGCGAGGAAGCCATGGCAAACATTGCACAGCTGTTTCCCGATGGCGGATCGGGAACGAAGATCCAAAAAAAGGAAAATTTCTATGCCGTCGGAGAACCTGAAGTTGCGGAGTCTGCCACCTTGTTATGTCGGATGTACGAAAATTAATATGAAAAACCAAAATAGAGGTGTCGCGCTCATCGAAATTGCTGTGGGACTGACGCTGCTTTCTGTCATTCTTCTAGCGAGCTTTAGCCTCTTGTCAAAGGGGAACGAAGTAACAAAGGCCAAGTCCATATCCAGCGACTGGACGCAATTCGCAATTGCTGTTGATGCGCATTTCAACTCCAACAGATCGGCTTACATAGCAGCGATGACAGATGGAACAGATGCTGACAAGCTTTGCAAGGTCAATGTTAACAGTGTAAACGGAGAAGGTGGAACCATCACATATGACCCGACTTTACATAGGTGCGCTGTAGATAGCAGCATGCTGAAATTCCATGCTGCTTTGCCAGCGACCATTAGTGACCTGAATCCATACGGGGAGCGTTGGGTTGCGATCTTCAAACTCGTATACGACCGCGAAGATCCACCAAAGCCCACAGGAGGAGTTGAAAGCTTCATCGTCTCGGCGACAGTAGATGGAACGGCTCCCCTCGTCCTGGCCGATTCCAAGCTGTATGACAACGCCTTGACAGCATCAGGATACACACAAGGTAATGGCGGTGTCGTACCAGATGCGGATCGGTCCACCTGTATAGCATCGCGTGCGCAGAATCGATATGAATCCTGTGGCGCAGGTTGGAAAATCAATTTACCGGACTTCCTCACCTCAACTGAAGTCCAGGCATTTGCAAATCGATTGAGCAAATAGGCGGAAATATGCAACAGAATTCATTTGTCGAGCTTGATAGCTTCACTGATCTGATCAACAAGATTTTTAACAACAATGATTCGGCCCTATACACAGATGTGTATATCCAGCCCGATCGACCTGTCAGATTGAGAATTACAAGCAATCAGTGGGCCGATTATGAAGTAAGTAGCGAAGGTGTAGGGCCGCGCAAGCTCATCTACACCGCAGGCGATCTCAATAAATTGATCACCAATCTCTTTTCAAAAAGGGAGCAGAGTTCGCAATCAGGCGGAAAATGGAATGACCTACTCGCAAAGAGCAACGGATGTCTTCATCCAATGATCACGCTTGCTGCTCCAGGAAAAGCCGATGGAGAGGTTATACCGTTTCGCGTTAGGTGCACGCTGCAGCAGCAAGATATGGGTGGTATTGGGTTGATGCTACGGTGTCTGCGTCCCGTATCGGAGACACTTAGCGAACTTGGGCTTCCTGAAACTCTTTCCAGCATATGCAATGCACGCAGTGGTCTTGTTCTGGTGACTGGTCGAACTGGTGCAGGCAAGAGTACGAGCATCGCAGCAATGCTCAATCAGATTAATAAGCAAAGATCATCCAACATTGTCATTATCGAAGAGCCGATTGAGTTCATATATAAGGATAGGATGTCGCGATTTACCTATCGCGAGGTGGGTAACGATGTCGATAACTACGCCACTGCAGTAGAGCAGGCACTGAGATATGTTCCGGACGTTTTGAGCATCGGCGAGATCCTCGACGCCAAGACGATGAAAGCGGCAGTGCGTGCTGGCGAATCGGGACTCCTCGTCTTCGGCACTATTCACGCCGCCAATGCCATGGGTGCAATACGAAAAGCTTTGGGATTTCTCGATACGCAGGGGGAGAAACTGGCTTTTGCGACCAATGTAGTAGGCGTTTTGGCTCAGGCCTTGTTGCCAACTACTAACTCTCACGCGAAATCGCTAGCTTTTGAAATTATGGATTTCACAGCGAAGCAAAACGGTGTGACTTTGTTAGCGGAAACGGTTGAGAAAATGCTGTCGCCTCAAAGTGATGGAACAGAGCTTCAAAGCTTTGAGAAAGACTTTCTTAGTCAGCAAAGGCGCATAGGCGTCGGTAGCTCCCCATTTATTCAAAGCTTGAAGTATCTTCTGACACACAAGAAGATTGATCTTGCAAGTGCTCTTTCGCTTATTTATGATTCAGCAAGCATCAAGGAGCTACGTGACATATCTAGTCACAGCTGATATCTAGGAAAATCACAAGCACGTCGAGCTTTGGCCTAGGCACAATGAGCGTTTGGCCATGGTTTCACGCGTGCAAGGTAAGCACCTGGCCAAACTACGGAAAAGCGTATGCTACGAAAACCGTACACAAGCCAGGCTATGCCATGGATATCTCAAGCTGAAAATGAAACCCCCACCAGGATGATCCTGGCGGGGGTTTCTGTTGCTGGTTGGAGCGGGCTCAGGTCGTGAGCAACTCCCTGGCCAGGGCCACTTCGATGCTCTCGCCCTCATTGTCGTTGAGCACGTCCAGGCCGCACTCGGGCATGTCGCCCGAGGTGGACTGGGAGACCGTGATCTTCTTGGCCATGAGCCGCAGGCAATCCATCTGGCTGGTGCCGGCGTAGCCCAGGAAGATCACGCGCACGTCGAGCTTTTGGCCGATACGCCATGAGCGGCTGGCCGCCTGCATCATCGTGTAGACATTGAACCCGGACTGCATGAAGACGATGGTCGGGAACTCCAGGAGATCCAAGCCGGTTCGTGCCTTCTGCCAAAGGCGGTGCGCGCACGCTCGCAGTCAGCGATAAAGCTGCCCTCAACGGCATCTTGTTCGTGCTGCAAACAGGCATTCCATGGGAAGACCTCCCCCAATCTCTGGGCTACGGCAGCGGCATGACTTGCTGGCGGCGCCTGCGCGACTGGAACGCCGCCGGTGTCTGGGAGCAACTGCACCAAGCCATGCTGACTCGCTTGCGTGAACATGACCAAATAGATTGGAGCCGGGCCAGCATTGATGGCTCCTCGGTACCAAGCCCCCGAGGGGCCAGGAAACAGGGCCCAACCCCACGGAAGTGGCAAGCTTGGCTCCAAGCGAAAAATAGCCGAACGACTTTAGACTTCATCCACACCATTATCTCAATGTGGGACTAAACATCCAAAACGATAAGAGCTCTGAGATGACGTTTATTGAGAAGAAAGAATCAGCTAAAAATACCAAATTTCAGTGATTCTCATCTTGGCTAAAGCGTGACAGCCTCAGGTATGCCTCAACATGTTAAGCGAGGTTGGGCATCTTTAGTAGCTTTGTCAAAGGATGTTTGATGTCAAACTCAGTCAATACAAATGGAATTATAAAAGTTGTTTCTTTCAACATGAATGGAAGGACTAAAAACATAGATGAGTTCAAGAAATTTCTGAAAAATGTAGATATTGTCTGCTTGCAAGAGGTTGATGATGTTGTTAAGACAAGAGCTGGTTATTTAGACTACCCTTATTCGTTTGCAAGCACAAATAAAAAAACCAAGGGCAGCGGCAAAACAAGTCTCATGATATTATCAAAATATCCATTTGAAAAATGTAGCGAAAAAATAATTCAAATTGACCCAACGGTTCATAAATGGACTAGAAATGCGCAATACGCAATAATTAAAATAAGCGATTTTGGTAAAATTAATTTGTTTAATTATCACAATACATACAACCCTACTGATCAATTAAGGCCTCAAGATAAAAAATTCCAATATGAGAAGAAAGGTTTGGTGAGATTAATAGCTTGGATTGAAAATTCTCTTGGCATTCGTAAAATGCATGATGCCAAGAATTTGGTGCTCGCTGGAGATTTTAATTTACCTTCTGGCAGAATGAATTTGCTCCCGTATGAGAATTACAGCTATAACTGGGTAGATGGAGTTTTTCTGTCGAATGATTTGAATTACGTATCCAAAGGATACTATGCTGTAGATGATAAAAAAGGTAGCAAGTTGTCCGATCACAATGCGCCTTATATCAGCTTCTCCATTGAAACCAATCAAAGCGCCGCCCGTGGAATAAAGGTGACTATCAAAAATACAGAGAGGCCCTTTTATTTGAGTGTAGGAGGTAAAATTACGAAAGATGGCCGTAGAGAAGTAACTGCCTCAAAAAATAAGTCAGATGAGCTTGGGTGTGAATGGTTGATTGAACGTATTCATGGCGATTTTGTAAAGATCTTCAATACAAAATATTGTGAATATCTCTATGTTTCGTTGATTAAATTATATGACCGCGACCGCAGATCTGTTTTTACTTTGGGTTCAGCATATAATGAAACAACAGACATGGAAAATGTCTGGGAAATTGAAGGAATTTCCCAGATATTTGAAAAAAACGATATGCCCTCGTCCGTAAATATCTATAGTTTTTCACAGGCAGAATTTATGTACCTTGCAGAATTTGCAGCAATCAAAAAAGGTGAAACTCACCGAGTTTTTACTTGGGTTCCGGGAAATTGTGTTGTTGAAGCAGGATGGAATATTTCTGCTGTCTGATATATTTCCAAGCCAATAACCCATCCCAGCACACCAAAAGTTTGTGTTTTATACTCAGCATAAAACAGAAAGCTGTAGAAGTGCGCCAAAATAATGATTCACAACACAAGAATTTTGTTTTTAATGGCTATAGAACTCATCGAAAATCGGCATCGGCTGCACCCCTGCCACACCACCCGGCACGCGGGTCCGCTCCGGGCGGTTCGAGCGCTTGAGGTCATGAGAGTCGGGGCAACCCCATCTGATCTAACCAGGCGATAATCTGCACGCTGTTGAGCAGCTTGGCACTGTTGTGTCGTCAGCGACGGCCACCCGCTGGAGTACGCCCATGCTGGGCGCACATGAAAAAAAAGCCCCGCCAAGGAGGTCTTGGCGGGGCTTTTTCTTGGTCGGTGGCGGCAACTAGGCCGAGAGCAACTCCCTGGCCAGGGCCACTTCGATGCTCTCGCCCTCATTGTCGTTGAGCACGTCCAGTCCACATTCCGGCATGTCGCCGGAGGTGGATTGAGACACCGTGATCTTCTTGGCCATGAGCCGCAGGCAATCCATCTGGCTGGTGCCGGCGTAGCCCAAGAAGATCACATGCACGTCGAGCTTTTGGCCAATGCGCCATGAGCGCCTGGCCGCCTGCATCATCGTGTAGACATTGAACCCGGACTGCATGAAGACGATGGTCGGGAACTCCAGGAGATCCAGGCCAGTCTTTACGAGCTCGGGATTGGTGATGACCACGTCGACGCCGCGATCGACCTGGTCAGCCACCCAGTCCTCTCGCTTCGATGCATCCACGCTGGCGCGCAGCACAGCGACCTTGAAGCCTCGGGCTTCCAGGTGCATGCGCAGCCTGGCGGTGGTGTCGCGTGTGCCCGTGTAGATGGAATAGACCAGGACCTTGCGGCCCTGTGCTTTCTCCGCCAAACACAGCTCGATCAGCTTTTGCTCTTTGGGCGTGCACTCGGTTTCCGAGAAGACTGGCGCCTGCAGGTGAAGCAGCGCCTTCGTTCTGGGATGCCTGACCGTCTCGGTTCTGAAGCAGCATTCTGGCCACGCCAGCAGCACGTTCATGACCACGCCCAGAAGCGTGCTGTCTTTCATGGCCAGTGCTTGTTTGAGCATCTGCACGAGCTTGAGCGCCATTACCTGGTAGGCCTCGGCCTGGTCCTCCTGCATCTGCACGTCGATGAAGGACTCGGCATAGGCCGGAAGCACCTTCTGCCCGATGTCGCGCAGCTTCAGGAAGACGGTGATGGGCAGCACGTAGCGCATGATGCCCACAGGGCCAAAGCCCGGGGCCTTGGAAGTGCGCACTGTGAGCTGCTTGCCCTTGGCCGTGCGGTGGGAGGTCGAGGCCGACTCCTTGTACACGTCCTTGAGCACGCCGTGCGTTCGCATGAAACCCCTCGTCGCCGCAGCCATGGAGCCATTCTTGGACGGCTTGAATCCGTCCTCGATCAGCGCGGCCGGGCCGATCCGCCAAAGCAAATGGAAGAGGTCGTCTGCATAGCCGCCCATGAGCGTTCCCGTCAGCAGCAGCACCTTGGAGCACTGGCTGGCCAGCACACCCATCGCCTGCCCCTGGGCCGAGCCTTCGTTCTTGTACTCATGGCCCTCATCGACCACCAGCAGCCCAAAGTAGTCCTTGGGCAGATAGCGCTTGATGAACTCGGTGGGCTGATAGCCCCCCTGCCCTATCGAGAACTCGAAGTTGGCCAGCCGGCGCTCCATGCGCTTGGCCTGTCGGTCGGAAAACACCAGGTCGCCGTTCTCGTCCATCAGGTTGACGAACTCGTAGACGTTGTCCTCCAGCATGGCCGCCAAGGTCTTCTCCCCAAAGGTCTTGAGCAGACGTTTGGCCGCCACCGGCCCGATGGTCGGCAGCTGCTGCAGCGCGTCGAGCACCAGGTCGTACATGGACTGGATGGGCTTGCCACTGCGAATGAGCGTCCACAGCGTGGAGCTGCAGCTGTCGCACTTGCGCCGGCGTTCGCTCAGCAGCTGCTTGGCCAAAGGCGCAGACAGAGGCAGCGTCTCGCCCTCTTTCCCCTTCGATTCCAGCGGCCGCATGCAGTTGGGACAGCACGCTGCAGAGAACACCAGGCCCTCGATCAGCAGCTTGCGTTCGATGAACGCCGGCCGCCAGTGAAAGCCCATGCGCATGCGCACGCGCCCGAGCACGAAGAACTCTGGCTGGCTGGATTCCAGGCCCAAGCGCGAACGCAGGGCCAGCAGCTTGCGCAGGGTGTCAGGGCCGTTGAGCACCCACACGCGCGCACCGGGCACGGTCTCCAGAATCTCGCGCCGCCACTTGTAGACCAGGTGGGGTGGCGAGATGATCAGTGTGCGTGGATTGCGCTGCTGCAGGCGCTGCAGCAGCACGGCAGTGCAGATAGCCATCATGGTCTTGCCCGTGCCCATTTCGGCGTTCAGCACGGCCGCAGGCTCGCCCTGGTCGGCCAGCAGCTTGACGATGGCCTGGACAGCCTCCGACTGCGCGTCGAACGGCTTGCGTTTGAGCCCCTGCAGGATCTCCTGGCGATCCTTCCAAACGCTTGTTTGGCGTTCTCGCTCAGGCATGTACACGGGCGGATGCTGGGCACGCACCTGGTCCAGCAGGCCCTGGCCGAACTCGCGGATGAAATCCCCCAGAGGGATGGTTTCGCTGATTACATCGGCCAGGAAGTCCTCGCCCTCGATCTGGCCGAATTCGCCCGTGGCATCCGATGCTGCAACAGGTGCAACGGTAGTTGTGTCCTGCTCCAGGATGGCTGTGGTGGGTGTGGAAACTTCCATGATTTGCTCCAAAAAATAAGGGCGCGCCGCTGATGAACAGCGGTGCGCCCTGGTAGGTGGTTGAGAAGGCGGGCCCGAGGCCTGGCGCGCTGCCAGGTAGGACTCACAAGGATGGTTCAGGCGACGAGCTGACGCTCGCGGACGCCGGCACTGACGTGCCGGATGAAGTGGTCGGTGATGCTCACGCGCAGCGCGCGCAGTTCGCCAATGCGCGGATAGAGACCTTGGCCAAGCTCGTGCACAGCGCCTTTGTCTTGACACCAGGCCAGCAGAGGCTGCTGCCAGGTATCCAGCAACGCGATGGGCGCCAGTTCCTTGACAAGACTCCACACACTGGCCTCGATGTCGCCACTGGTCGCCAGCACCCAGCCGATGCGATTGGCTTTGTCCAGGGCTCTCAGGCGTTTGTCGTAGAGCCACAGGTGGCTCAGCGGCCCAAACAGGTTTTGGCGTGGCAGCCGGCCGCTGAACTTGGCCAGGCGGTCGGTAGGCCCGAGGTCCACCAGCTGACGCTGGCCGCCGGCGCCGACCAGGCTGAAGCGGCTGATGCCGGCTTCAGCCTGGCTGCCGAGCTCGGCGGCCGCGATGAACTGCATGGCAGAGGCATCGCGGCCGTAGAACGACAGGAACATGAGCTCGCCTTCGTCGTTGCACAGGCACGCGTCAACCCAGAGATCCGCGTAGCCTTCGATACGGTAGAGGCTGCGATGAGGTGTCAAAAGATGCTCCAAAGAAGACGGAGCAGCCCCATGCGGGGCGTGCCCCACATGGGTTGAAGGTTGGATCAGCGAGCGTTTGGCACCCACAGCCACGCCGCTACGAAGGTGCCCTCTTGCGAGGGCGCCACCAGTGGAAGCGTGTCAATCAGGCAGGTCTCGGAACAGTAGATCTCGCGCGCCCGGGCGATGGCCACTGCATAGTCAAAGCGCCATTGGTTCTGGTCCTGCAGCGAACAGTCCAGAGCACTGACGGCCTGGGCCAGGTTGCCCTGTTCCCAGGTGTTCACAACGCCGCGCGCAGCAACTTCGAGGTCATGCATGAGCAGGCTCCTTGCGTTCCTGCGCCGCGTAGTGCATTTCCACGGCCAGCTTGATGGATTCGACTTGGGCCAGGATCAGCGTGTGCTGTTCCCGTGCCACCTTCTCGGTGACACGCTTGGGGCTGGTCGAAAGGAAGAGGCGATTGAAGTCGCCATCGCCGTTGAAACCAATCACGTGGCGGCGAGAGTTTCCGGAGCAAAGGTGGACCGAGGCACGGGACTCCAGTGCGCCTCCGAGTCCCTTGCGGGTGCTGATGTCGAGTTCCCGGGCGCCGCCCAGTTCGATGATCGTGACGAGTTTGTGGCCATCGCGTGTGGAGTGGCTGTAGTGAGTACGCATGAGATGCTCCTTCAAGTTGGATTGAGAGAGCGAGCGCCGCCCTTGCGGGACGATGCCCGCAGGGGTGGTTGGAAAAATGCCTGGTCTTGCGACCGGCGCGCTTTCAAGGCTCAGCGCGCCTAAAACCGTTTTTGAGTGGTTCAAACGGTTTTTCGCAGCTCACCCATTGGCAGGCTCTGGAAAACCGGCTGTAGCCGGTTTTGGTTGAATTCAGCAGTGCTGAAAGGTGGTCAGTTCAAACGCGAGCGCTCGAAAGCGATCACGTCTGCAGTGGAGAAGACTTGGACGAGCTCAGCTCGGGACAGGGCTTCGAGATCCGGTGCGGGATCTGTGTCGCCCCAAGCCTCGGGATCGCAGTCAGTTGCATCATCGAGCTCCTTGCCCTCCGCGACGTGCATCAGCTCGCCGTTGATGAGAAAGATGGCTCCACGAACATCCTTGAGGCCTGTGCCTTTGGGTTGATCGACCAAAAGCTCCATTACGGCGCATTCGTACTCCAGTGCACTCATTCGAGTGGTATCCACTGGCGCCGACAGTGCGAACCTGCTGCACGTCGATGGCTCTTCCTGCAGGTAGGCCTCCAGCTCTTCGGCGCTGAACCGCTGAATGAACTTTGGCGCAATGAGTGCTTTCAGATCAGCCTCCATCGAGGACCAGTCGCTGGCATCTCGCAAGCAAATGCCGTCGATGCTGGACTGGCTCTCGATGCAGCTGAGCAGACCGCCGACCAGGATGTAGTCGAGGTGCCCAGGCACTTGCAAGGCAGTGCCGGCGGGGTGCCTGATGAGCACCGCACGAACGAGACGGGCGAAGTCTGTGTAGGTTGGATCTCGATGTGGCTGCCGCTGCAGGAAGAAGTTGAGGATCTCCAGCTCATGCGACTCCACCTGGTCCGGAGTGCAACGCTGAAAGAGCTCTCGGGCATACAGAGCCTGCGTGCAAGACACAGCGTTTTCTTTGTCCCAGGCCGATGAATCGCAGCTGCCGCCATCCCTTACATCGTCTCCTGTCTCAAGGTAAATAAGCTCCCCCAGTACCAGCAGGATCGCACCGTGCTGATCCAGCTTCAGGGCACAGCCTTTGGGCTGCTTCACAAGAAGCTCGATCACGGCTGATTCCCATTGCTGGAACGACAAAACCGCTTCGGGAGCAGGCAGGTGTGTAGTTTGGTACATGGCTATCTCCATAAGAAATGGGACAGCCTCCCCCGAGGGCTGCTGCCCCGGGTGGGTGATGAAAGGTGTCAGTGCAGCCTGCTGCCAGGCTGCCCCGAGAGGACCTGCAGGGACTGCAGGAGCTCGGTGGCCACAAGGTCGCGCGCACGAAGATCGGCGGCGGTCATGCGGTTGCCAAGATGGCAGAGGACGTTCTCCAACGATGCTTGCGCATCGCTGGCCAGGTCCAAGGTTTTCAGAATGTCCGGCACCAGGGCCGGCAGGGTTGCCAGCAGATCCAGCATCGATTCATCCAGGGCCGTAAGGCCTTGGCGATCCAACGCTGCAATCTGCTTGAGAGTCTCGATCGCGGACATCATCAATACTCGTAGGGCAGCAACAAAGTGGTTGTCTGCCACCCTGCATCGGTGATGACCCAGATCGTGTGATCGCCCACCTTGTAGACGGACATCACCATGGCGCGATCGACCAGCGCGTGCTGGTTGAGCGCACGATCGAGCGTATGGATCTCCCCCCAATCCCCGCTTTGGTGCCGGCGCAGCAGCTCGTGCGGATCGACTTCACCTTTGCAGACTAGGTCGTCCACGCCGATCGTTGTGACACAGCGACTCGCGTGAAAAAAGGGTGTGGTCTGTGGGATGGTGGTGACGGGCCGCACTAGGTCTTCAATTTCCATGGGTCATTTCCTGTGTTGCAGGGACGGCCCCACGATGGGGACTGTCCCCATCGGGTGAAAAAAGAAGGATGGCCCTACCCGGCACGAGGACCCGGTAGAGACGAGGATGCAGATCAGTCCGTTGCGGGTTGATCGCAGTGGTATTCGCCATATTTCTCGGCCATTTGGCGAGCCACGTCTTTGGCAATTGCTTGCCAGTACGTTCCCTCAAAAAGCGCGCAGTCATAGCGTTCGGGATGTGGATCGCTGGCGATCTCATCCGCCTTTTCGTGCAAAGCCTGGATCACGAAAGCCTGAACCATTGGCCCAAATTTCGAGATCTCCATGAGCTCGGTGAGAAACTCGACATTGGTTTGCTCTGGCATGGCCACCTCCTTGAAATGCGGGGCGACCTGCCCAAGGGGCTGATGCCCCATGGGGTTGAAAGAAGTCAGGCGATCTTGACGATCTGCCCAAGGCGCGCATCGGGCGTGAGCTCGATGGCGTTGATGACGGGCACGAAACGGTCCAGCAGCACGGTGGACTGCGAGGCATTGCCCTTCTCGTCCACGTCGATGCTGACCTTGCGCTCCTTGCGCTTGTAGGTGTCGCCCTTGATCAGAAAGGTGCGGCCGTTGCCGGCTGTGATCTTTCCCGTGACCTGGCCAGCGGCCAAGGCCAAGGCGAGGTGCCAAGGTGTCAGGTCACGAAGCGGCGGCCGGCATGCGCCGGTTGCCTGGGCGAAGTGCCCCTGCAGGCCCTCCCACAGCAGGCTGTGAGAGAACTTGGCCAGCTCATCAACCAGCTGTTCCTCATCGATCTGCACGGAATGAAAATCGAGCTCCAGATCCCCCTGCAGCGCAGGGATCACATAGGGCTCCAGCTCCCACGAGTCTGGTAACAAGGGTGCGCCCTCCTCCGAGGCCTGCGCTTCCACTAGCGGCTGCAGTGCAGCCTTGGTGGCATGCGTGGGCCGGCAGCGGGTGCCGATCACGATGCACTGCTTGAAGCGCCGCTCCGGTGCCATGAACACGCGTAGGTCCTGGAAGTTGCGCACCAGGTAGTCGCGGATCTCGTCATCCAGCGCATAGTGCGGAATGATGTAGACCAGCACCCCACCGTAAGCCAGATAAGGCACCGTCTTGCGCAGGAATGTTCGTTCCAGTCGCTCAGCCTTTTCCGCGTCGTCAATCAAGGAACGCTGCGCGGCCTGGTCAGAGACACCGTAGCCGTATGGCGGGTTGAGAAACAGAAGACCCATGCTGCGCGGCCGCACGATGACATCGTGGATATCGGCTTGCAACACGCGATCGAGGATTTGCTTGGCGTGCCGCGCACGTTCGCGGTCCAGCTCGATGCCGAAGGCCTCGGCGCCGGCGGCCGCACCGCGTGCCACCGTCAGCAGTTGGCGCACATCGGCCAGGGCCGTGCCCTCGCCACAGCAGGGGTCCAACATGCGCACATTGCCGTGATCGGGCATGCGCAGCAGATTGGCGATGCGGGCAATCGATTCTTCATCGGTCGGGAAGTACCCGGCCTTGATGTAGTTGCGCGCCAAGCGCGCGAAGATCAGGGCCATGGCCTGCTCTCCTCAAAGAAGAAAGCCAGCCCAGGGAGTTCCCTGGTGCTGGCTGGTTGGTGGATGGCAAAGCAAGCTTTGCCTGGTAGATCACAGCTGGGTCCACATTCCGGAGTTCCAGGCCGAGATGGCCTGACGCTCGCTGGCCCACGACTCATCAGACTCCCGCGTGAATGGACCATGCTCAGACCTCGTACCGAGGTAGAAGTCTCCATCGCTGGACAGCACCTGCAGCTGCAGGAACTCTCCGCGTTGGGCTGCGAGCAGGCCGAAGGGCGCGATTGCAGACTGTGTGGACGTTGCGAATTGAACTTGCGACATGTCATTTCTCCTTGGGGGGAAATGGACGAGCGCCCCCGGACGGGACGGCCCATCCGGGTTGAAGTTGAGTTGAAGTGTTGAGAGTCCCAGCCGCAGGAGGACCTGTGAACTGGGCGGTGGGGTCAGAGATAGGTGCGCTGTGTCCAGCGTCCTTCATCCCATGCCTTCTTGGCCTTCTCACGGGTCGTCCAGTACTCCATGGATTCACGCGTGTACGGACCACTGTCGGAATAGGTCCCGAGGTAGAAGCCCGCAGCACTTCGCAGAATCTCCATCTGATACTCCTTTCCGCTAGCGCGGGCAAGAGCACCAACATGAACGGTTTCATCTGCCTTGGCTGCGCTTGGGATTTCGGTTTGCGTCATGACATTTCTCCTTGAAAGGGGGGGAAATGGACGAGCGCGCCCGGACGGGACACGGCCCATCCGGGTTGGGGGGAAGGTTGAAATCGTGAGACACTTTTCGGATGACCGAAACGCGCCCCACACTGAGAGTGATTGAAGGAAGCCCCGTCGAAGAACTGGACCTGGTCCACCTCTTCGAGGAGCTCGATGCGCGTGATGCGCTCCCTATCCTGCGGCAGCGGATGCGACAGCAAAAGGCTGCGGCAAATTCCGTTCTCGCATCAGTTGAACCAGGCCGGCTGGCAGACCAGCAAGCAGCTCAGGACGTGCGTAGCACGACTGGACCAGCTTGACGACCGAACAGACTTCGCCTGGCGCGACCTGCTCGCGCAGATCCATCAGCTTCTCATATTCCTGCTCCGTGCAGGCCTGCATCCAGCGGTTGAACGCTTGGTGCGCACGCATGCGCTGCTCGGCCGTCCAGACAGGAAGAACTTGAGGGTTGGTCATGGTTGTCTCCAAAGAAATGGGGACAACCGGCCCTGGGGGACGATGGTCCCCCAGGGTGAATGAGAAAGGTGATCTACAGAAGTTTGACCGCCGCGACGGCAAGCCCTACTACTGCAACCTGGGTGGTGATGATCCAGCGCAGCTGATCATTGAGACGGGCATTCAAGCGTGTTTCCACGGAAGCCATCTCAGCTTTCAACTCGGATTTCATGGCGGTGCCATCCGCCTTGGTCAGCAGCTGGTCGCGCATCTCTGCACGCACAGCATCCTGGCCGGTCTGGATGGCGTTTTCAAGCTCACGCTCCACAGCACGGGCCTTGTCCGGCGTAACGCCAGCCTCGGTCAGTGCTTCAAAAACGCTCAGTTTGATGGGCATGCCCATGAGTCTACTCCTTCCAAAAAAAAGAGCGGGCACGCCTTCCCTGACGGGCTCTTGTGCTCGCGCAAGGGTGGTGATGATGACAATGCCCAAGCAGCGCACTGCTTTGCACATTTGCGGGGCTCAATGTGCTTGAAACCATACTGATTGGTTTGATGGTTTCCCTCAGCAGCCGCAGTTGCAGCTGCTGAGGGAACCCATCGGGTTCCACAGATTTCACAATGCTCCTGGCCGCCAGCAGCAGGCCGGTCACCAGTTGGAGCTCAGGCGACCGAGTAAAGGCGCGGTCACAGGCACGGCTTGGCTTTCACCGTGGCTGCACTATCGCAAAGCCGCTGCGCATCAGGTCGCAGCCACCCCAATTGGAGAGCCCCCTACCCTGTCGGGTCCAGCAGGCTGTCTATTGAGCACCGCTCGATGCGCAAGAGACAACCCGCTACGCGGGCTGATGTGTCAGATGGGATGCCAGGTCTGGCTCTGAATGTCTGCCATCCTGTAGCCCAAGTCCTTGAGCGCTGCCACTTGCTGACGCAGGCGAAGACGATCCACAGTCGGGTCGAGCTTCACAGCGTCACCGCTGTGCACTTGCGGCCAGAGCTCCCCGAAAAGCTCCTGCAGCTGCGCCTCTTGCGCTGACTGCGGATCTTCAGCAGGTACGGCGTCAGAAGCCGACGCAGCTGCCGGCGCCTGCTCTCCTCTCGCCAGCCGCTTTTGAATGCGCTTTTTGAGCTCTTCCACATTCGCTCTGGACTGGGCCGGGCTCGAACCTGGTGGAGGCGTCGATGTGGTGCTGCCAAGTGGTGCGCGGGATGGTGGTGGCGGAACGAATCGCGCCTCTTCATCCGCTGGGTCAGCCTCGACAAGATGGGGTTCTGAAGGCCTTTCTTCCATGTCATCGATCTGAAGATCGTGCAGCACGGCGCGAATCTCAGTGATGGACTTGTTGAAATGGATGTACTGCTTCAAGAAGATGCGCTCAACCCAAGCCGTGCCTCTGTACACGCCGTCGTCGAACTGGTCGAGCAGTTGGTCGAAGACGCGGAATTCACCAATGTCGGTGAACAACTCTCCCACGCAAAAGTCGCCGTTGCGGCCACCGCGGATTTTCTTGACTCTCAGCGTGATGCCGGAGAGCTTGATCATGTGCTCTTGCTCCAAAAGAAGGAGCCTGAGCCCATGGGCAAGGCCCCATGGGTGAAAAAAAACACTCCACACGAGAAACGCATGGAGTGCTGGTTGGATGTTCCGGATGATTTCCAGTCAGCCGGCTATGGGACCTCACACACGTGCCGAAGGTGTGCGTCAACGAGGTAGTGTGCCAGATCAAAGTGCTTCAGCCCCGAAGGACGTGCATGTCTCAGAAGCTCACATGCCTTGCCACAAAGTGGCAGCAGGTTTGAGCGACACCTGCAAACGCTTGGAGGATTCAAGCATAGCTCAAAAACTGCAACGTAGATCAAAAGACGCAGAGGCCCAGCGCCGAGCTCACCGCTGCAGGTGCGTGGAAAATCCTCTGCACAGTGTTGCGCTGGAGGACTATGATTCTCAGTTTGGCAGCAGAGCGGTAGTGCGAAGCCCCAGTCCGACGCCTGCTTTGAAGCGATTGCTGCCGCCCATGGGCTCATTGTGAGCTTTCGGTCAAGCCTTATAGCGATCAGCCGATCACCAAGGCTCAAGCCTGCCCAAGGACGGGTTTAAGGTGAGCAGTCGACGCTGGCCCCCCGCGCAATCCAAAGTGGTGTTAGATGTCCGCTTGCGCGGCTCATGGAATCTGGCTATCGACACGAAGCGGTCGCTCAGAGGTGTCATCGCGAACGACAGAAGCTCCAAACTGCAACCGGTCGTTTATGTAGGTTACAGGGGGCTTTCCAAATGCCTTTTTAAACATCGTGATGAACGCTGACGGCGATTCATAGCCCAAGGAGTAAGCGACCTGTTGAACGGTGGCGCCCGCAGATAACTCCCGCAGCGCAACCATCATGTGCAACTGGCGCCTCCAACGCCCAAAGCTCAGACCCGTCTGCGAAGTGCACAACCGGTTCAAGGTCCGCTCGCTGACACTCAGCGTGCGAGCCCAGCTCTGCAGCGTTCCTCGCTCCGAAGGATCGAGTGTGATGGCCCGTGAAATCCGGCGCAGACGCGCATCCTGCGGCATCGGCAGCGACAGCTCTTCTTTCGGCATCAAGCTCAACTGCTCCAGTAGCACGCGGACCAGCCGGTCCGTGGGATCGCCAGGCGCATAGGCGGCACCTAGCACGGCAAGGTGCTGGATCATTTCGCTGACCATCGGGCTCAGACGCAGCGTGCAGCACTGGGTCGGCAAGGCTCCGCCATCGGCGCCCGGAGCCACCATCAGGTAGTAGATGACGGCATTGGCCGTGCTGTAGTTACTGTGCGGCGTGCCGCCGGGTATCCACACTCCAGCCTGAGGCGGGACCATCCAGAGCGCGCCGGGAACGTCGCAGGAAACCGCGCCGCGCAGCGCGATGACGAGTTGCCCCATCTCATGCTGGTGGACTGGAATTTCACGTTCGCGCTCCTTCACATCGACACGTAACGCCAGCACCGGCACCGGAAGCTGGTAGTCCAGCCCTTGCGGCTCGGCCTCTGCCTTGCGAAGAATTTCCGCAATCGATTCAGGTGGTACGGGAGCCATTCGCAACGCAATCCAAGTTCTGCGGCACGTCCGCATGGACCGCCATCATGACCGAAAAAAGAAATCATTCGGCCAGATATGCGATTTCCAGCAGTGCGGCGTCTCCCTACGATGAAGCCATGCAAATGATTCTCAATGACCACATGGCGCAACGCAGGAGTACCCGTCATCAAAGCAACTTCAAGGCAAGGTGCAGGCAGACGCCGCAAAGGCTTTCCGCATGAAAGGCTTGCCCCGTTTCACGCGCCCGGAACTGCTGTTTTCCGCCAAGTGCTTCGCAGCAGCCGCCCTGGCCCTGTACCTTGCCAGCAGTGCTGGACTTCCCCGCCCTTTCTGGGCGTTGATGACGACCTACATCGTGGCCCATCCGCTCGCGAGCAACGTCCGGTCCAAGGCGCTGTTTCGTCTGATCGGCACCCTGCTCGGCTGCGCGGCCGCGATTGTGCTTATCCCGCCCTTGTCTGGCGCGCCGGAACTGCTGTCGTTGGCTCTGGCACTGTGGACAGGCCTGTGCCTGTATCTATCGCTGCTGGACCGAAGCGCACGCTCCTATGTCTTCATGCTGGCTGGCTACTCAGCCGCGCTGATTGGCTTCCCCGTGGTAGAGGCACCCGCGTCGATGTTCGACACGGCCATCGCGCGTCTCGAGGAAATCGGGCTAGGAATCCTGTGCGCGGGTCTGGTGCACAGCATCGTGCTGCCAGTGGGCCTGGCGCCCTCGCTGCTTGGCGTCATGGACCGTGCTCTTGGCGACGCCCGGCGGTGGATCGACGACCTGCTCGCCTCAGGCGAACACAGTGCGATAGGCCCGGGCGCAGAGCGCGTTGCCGCAGATCGCCTCCGCCTCGCACTGGACATCACCCAACTGCGGCTGCTGTCTACCCACGTGCCCTTCGACGCCATTCACGTGCGCAGGACGGCCGCGGCCATCGCGGCCATGCAGGACCGCATTGCGGCGCTGACGCCCGCCTTGGTGGCCGCGGAGGACAGGCTCTGGGCACTCCAGGATGCCGAAGGCAAGCTGGCCGACGATATCTGCTCAGCACTGGCCCAATTTTCCAGAGGGCTGGATGCCGACGCCTCCGAAGGCACGCTGCACGAGGCCCGGCTCGCAACCCACGCCATCGCACGGGGCCCTTGTGCAACCCCCTGGATACGGGCATTGCGCATAGACCTTGCCGTCCGGTTGGAGGAGCTGCACACGCAATGGCGCGCCTGCGCCGCACTGCGCAATGAGATCGGCGCCGGGCTGGCGACGGGAAGGTCGGGCCTGCGGCGCACCTGCACATTCGGGCAACGGGTGCTGCATCGCGACAGAGGGCTGGCATTGCGCTCGGCAGCCACGGCCGTACTGGCGACCTGTGTCGCGTGCGCCATCTGGATCTCCACCGGCTGGCCTGGCGGATCGGCAGCAGCCATGTCCGCCGCCGTCTTCTGCAGCTTCTTCGCAACCATGGACGATCCGGTTCCCGCCATGCGCAAGTTCGTTGCCGCCTTGCTGTGGTCGATGCCAGTGTCCCTGTTCTACATTCTCGTGGCGCTCCCATGGGCACGTAATTTCGAGATGCTGATGCTGAGCGCAGCCCCACTTCTGCTCCTGGTCGGCTGCTATCTTGCGCGGCCCGCTAGCGCACTTGGGGCGCTGGGCATGTTCTTCGGCGTCGTGGGCACGCTTGCCCTGCACGACACGGCGAATGCCGACCTGGTGACCTTCATCCAGTCGAACCTTGCCCTGCTTATGGGCGCGGTCGTCGCCACCCGCACGACAGCACTGGTGCGCAGTGTCAGCGCGCACTGGAGTGCACAGCGCCTGCGGCGAGCGACCTTGCTCGATCTGGTCGGCCTGGTGTCACAACCGCGCAATGCGTCGGTCCGCGATGCCTTTGCTGCCCGCATGCTGGATCGCATCGCGCTTCTGATGCCGCGAGCAGCTTCGCGGGGTCAACAGGCTGGCGAGACGACTGCAAGACTGGCGCTCCGCGAGCTGAGCATGGGTGCCGACATCGCGGCCCTGCAGCAGCAACGCGCAGACCTTGCGTCGGAAAACGTCACACGGCTATTCGGCCGCCTGGATCGCATGCTGCGCGCGGAGCTTGTGGGCACCTGCATCGACCATGCGCCGTTGCTCAGCCAGATCGACCGCCTGCTGCTGCAAGCGGTGCGCGCAGATGCGCCCTTGCCGGGCACATCCGCACTGGTCGGCCTGCGACGCAACCTGTTTCCTACGGCGCCGGCCGCACTGCAACCATGATGCAGGCGAGCTTTCTGGGGCTGTCCCTGCCATGGCTGCTGTTTCCTGCCATCGCCGCGCTGGCGCTCTCCAGGCTGAGCCGGCGCCTGCTGGCCTTGGCGGGTGTCTATCGGTGGATCTGGCATCCACCGCTCTTCGACCTGGCACTGGATGTCCTGACGTTCTATGCGTCGGTACGACTCATCCAGTTCTTCACTCAATGACCTCTTCCCGATGCAGGCCTCCCGCTGCCCGAGCCAGTTCCATGAAACCTGATTTTTCCGCACTACTATCCCGCGCGCCCGGCCCTGTACGCGCCGCCCTGCGCCTGACGATCACGCTGCTCATGGCGGCAGTTGCCAGCCTGGCCGCTTGGCAGCTGTGGAACCACTATGAGCTGTCACCCTGGACACGCAACGGCCGTGTGCGGGCCGACGTCCTGCAACTGTCGCCCGACGTGTCCGGCATTGTTTCCGAAGTGGCCGTCAAGGACAACCAGTGGGTGTCCGCCGGCACGCTGCTCTTCTCGGTGGAGAAAGCCCGCTTCGACCTGGCAGAGCAGCAGGCTGAGGCCGCTGTGGCCGCACAGATGATTGCCATCGGTAACCTCCAGGTCACGCTTGCACAGGCGCTGCGTGAAAGCGATCGCAACGCGGAGCTTGGCGATCTGGTTTCGCAGGAGGCACGGGAACAATCACGCCTGCGTGTCGAACAGGCCAAGGGCGCGCTGCGCTCGGCCGAAGCGGCACTGCGGCAGGTTCGGATCACCTTAAACACCGCGCGCCTGAACCTTCAGCGGACCGACGTACGCGCGCCGGTATCTGGGCGGGTGACCAACCTGGATCTGAGGGCAGGTACACACGCGAGTGCCGGCCACCCCGTCATGGCCTTGGTGGAGAGCGGCTCGCTCTACGTCGAAGGCTACTTCGAGGAGGACAAGCTGCCGCACATCCGCATCGGCGATCGGGTCCACGTGCGACCTATGGGCGGTGGCTTGCTTGAAGGCACGGTGGAAAGCATTGCTGCTGGTATTGCAGACCGGGACCGCAGCACCGGCGCAAACCTGCTGCCCAGCGTCAACCCGACCTTCAACTGGGTTCGATTGGCGCAACGCGTGCCCGTGCGCGTTCGCCTGGCCCCGCTTCCTGCGGACTCCCAGTTGGTCTCTGGCCAGACGGTCACCGTAGAAGTGCTCGGAGAAGCGAGGACGGCAGCCGTAGCGGCCTGGCCATGGAGGAGCCGAGGATGAGGAACCCGTCCCTTTCTCTCTTCATCGTTACGGCAGCGATGGCTTTGGTCACTGGCTGCGCAAGCACTCCCGTGGGTCCGGACTATGCTGCCCCCGAGCCGCTGTCATCGATGCAGGCAGCGTCGGCAGGCCCGTTTCTGTCAAGCGCAGGCGTGGCCGCCGATATCGCACTCCCCCCGGCTTGGTGGCGGCTGTACCAAGAGCCGCAACTCGATGCCTTGGTCGAAGAGGCGCTCAAGCACAACACGGACCTACGTCAGTCGCTAGCGAACCTGGAGCGGGAACATGCGCTGGAGGCCGAGATTCATGGGGCCGAACGTCCTACTGTGACGGTCAATGGCGGCCCCGGCTTCGGGCATGCCTCAGGTCTCGCATTGCTGCAAAAAGACAGTGAGCCACCCGGCCGTTTCACGTACAGCGCGGGCGTGAGTGTGTCCTACCAATTCGATCTGCTGGGGCAGCTGCGACGGGCCATCGAAGCCGCAGAGGCAGGTACGGACGCCGCCCAGGCAGCCGTCGATCTGGTCCGCGTCAATGTCGCTGCCGGCACGGCAAAGGCCTATGCGCAGGTGTGCTCGAGCGGCTTGCGCCTTCGTAACGCGGGCACATCGGTACGACTACAGGAAGAGGCCGTTCGCCTTGCGGACCGACTGCAGCATGCAGGCAAGGCCGGGGACATCGACAGCGCCCGAGCACGGGGGCAGCTGGAGCAGCTTCGCGCCGCCGTTCCCCCACTGCTGGCTCAGCGCCAAGCTGCGCTGTACCAGTTGGCAACATTGACTGGAAAGGCTCCCAGGGACTTCCCGACGGCGGTCACCGACTGCGAGCAACCGCCTCGACTTGCCGGAATGCTCCCTGTGGGAGACGGGGCGGCCCTGCTGCGCCGTCGGCCGGACGTGCGGCAGGCGGAACGTCGCTTGGCTTCAGCCACGGCCCACATCGGCGTGGCAACGGCCGAGCTTTATCCCAAGGTGACGCTGGGCCTGTCCGCCACTTCGGCGGGATTTGCGGCGGGTTTCGGCAACCGCGAGACCTTCAGCTACAGCCTGGGGCCGCTCATCAGTTGGACACTGCCAATCACCGGCGTGGTCCGTGCGCGCATTGCGCAGGCCGAAGCCGCGACGCGGGCCGCAGCAGCGCATTTCGACGGCACGGTCCTGACCGCGCTGCGTGAAGTAGAGACAGCCCTCGATGCCTACGCCCGTGCTCTCGACCGACACACCGCACTTGCTGCTGCTCGCGACCACAGCGCGACCGTGGCACGACAGGCACGCGCGCTTTATGTGCATGGCAAGACGGCACAGCTGGAGGCGTTGGATGCAGAACGGACGCTTGCGGCCAGCGAAGCAGCATTGGCCGCATCGCAGGCACAGTTGGCGGAGGACCAGTGCGCCGTCTTCCTGGCGTTGGGAGGGGGCTGGGAAGGACGCGAAGCGTTGTCAACGAAAACGCCGTGACCTCAGCTACTGCTACTGCTATTCGCAAGTGCATCAGCGGGCGCCTGCTCTGCAGCAGTTGCTGCCGCCCATGGCCTTCTCGCGAGCGCTCGATCTCATGTGGGCAGTCGACAATGGTCGTCCGAGCAGCCTGGTGGCTGCTGGAGGTCCGTTATCGCGGCTCATGAATTGGTACTACCGACGCGAAGCCAGAGTCCAGCGGTGGCATAGACACCGACATCCGCCGAGGCTGGCATTTTTGCCTGCGTGGCGAGGCCAGCTTTTCACAAAGCATGTCGCAGGCTCCAGGATAGCCAGCTTCCCGCCAGGCCAGTTGCGAGGGCTGCTGCAACGAACTTGGCGAAATGCCAGCCACCCGTTGCCAGGGCCACAATGAGTCGAGTGATGCTGTTTGCCGAGATGGCCAGTAGGAGCCCGAACTCGAGCAGTGCTGGATCTACGCGCCCACTTGCGAATAGCGAAGTTAACGATAGCAATGAAGCGTGCGCATCTGCCAATCCGGCGATAGCGATACCGAACGTGAGCCCCCTAGTGCCGAGCCACTGTTGCAGTTGGCTTGCCAGCCACGTCAAGCATGTCAGCATCACGGCCAGCTTCATCGCGCCTGGCAGGCTTACAACTTGCTGCTGTGCCATCGGCGCGGTGCTTGCCGTAGACGTTCCCCGAGTGAACCAACTGAGAGCGCTGCAGACCAGCACAGTGGCGAACAAGCCTGCAAGCATCGCTGGCGCCAGCGCTGTCGCTGCAGGCAGTGAGACAGTGGCGGCCAGAATCAGACTTAGACTGGCTAACACCACCGATCCACGAAGCGCGCGCAGATGATCGCTGCCGCCAATTTCAGCAGCGCTTCGTGGATATCCAGCCGTCGTTCAACTTTGTCGGCGTGCAGCTTTGCCGGTCTTCTACGGGGACGTCCTGGCAGGCCAGCAATCGCAGGAATCGCGTCCACGCACCTCTCGAACATCTTGGAGTCGTGCCGGTTCGCGCCGCTGACCAAGATCACCAGCGGGATGC
>JAAIGE0100218803.1_pt1 | contig 31924 bp, 29 predicted proteins | sample 6487951 | NCBI WGS metagenome assembly JAAIGE01 (sample SAMN13974128, study PRJNA590717) | phyllosphere metagenome | biome: tomato field; feature: multiple bacterial spot infested tomato fields; material: tomato leaves; isolation source: leaves from tomato fields | host: Solanum lycopersicum ...
CGATCTTGGCGCCGTACGAGCCGGTCTGCACGACGGGACGCGTCCGGTCCGTGCCGGGGATCGGCGCCGACCACGCGTACTCCTTGTGCGTGTGACCGGTGAAGATCGCGTCGACCTCGTCGCGCTGGGCATCAACCTGTTCACGCAGGGCATCGACCCGCAGATCGACTTCAGCGACGTCGACGGCATCAAGCGCACGGTCGAATACTGCAACCAGCTGCCCGTGCCCGAGCGGAGCCCCTGGGCCGGAGACCTCGTCTTCACCGCGTTCAGCGGCTCGCACCAGGACGCCATCAAGAAGGGCTTCGAGGCGATGTCCGCACGTGCGGCTGCCGACGGCGTCTCGATCGACGAGATCGAGTGGGCGGTGCCCTACCTGCCCGTCGACCCCAAGGACCTCGGGCGCTCGTACGAGGCCGTGATCCGGGTGAACTCGCAGTCGGGCAAGGGCGGCGTCGCCTACCTGTTGAAGAGCGATCATGCTCTCGACCTTCCGCGCAAGCTGCAGATCGAGTTCTCGGGCGTGGTGCAGAGCAAGACCGATGCCGAGGGCGGCGAGGTCACGAGCGACCAGATCTGGTCGATCTTCACCGACGAGTACCTGCCGGCCGCCGCCGACCACGCCAAGTGGGGGCGGTTCGAGCTGCTGGGCACGCGCACGCAGAGCGACATGTCGGGCGACGTCCGGCTCGATGTGACCCTGCGCGACGGCGACGAGCAGGCCGCGGCATCCGGAGTCGGCAACGGCCCCGTCGCCGCGTTCCTCTCGGTTCTGCACGCGCGCGGCTTCGACATCTCGCTCTACGACTACGTCGAGCACACGCTGAGCACCGGCGGAGACGCGCAGGCGGCGGCCTACGTCGAGCTGCAGGTCGACGATCAGCGCCTGTGGGGCGTCGGCATCGACGGCGACATCTCGACCGCCAGCCTGAAAGCGGTCGTCTCGTGCGTCAACCGTGCGATCCGTCTGCGCGAGCGCTCCGCGGAACTCGCGGCCGTCTGACAGTCGGCTTCGCGCGCGACCACCCGCCGAGACCGAGGCCACCCTCCCGCCGTGTGCGAGAGGGTGGCCTCGGTCCGTCGGAGCCGGGCGTTCAGCGGCGAGGGCCCTCGCCCTGTCCGGGCCCGCGCGGTCCGTCGCCGCGATGACGCAGGTAGCGTTCGAACTCCGAGGCGATCGCGTCGCCCGAGGCTTCGGGGGAGTCCCACGTGTCGCGCGTCTGCTCGAGCTGACGGATGTAGTCGGTCATCTCTTCGTCGTCCGCCGCGGCGGCGTCGATCGTCGCCTCCCAGGCCAGCGCCTCGCCTGCGAGCGAGCCCCGCGACACCTTCGCGCCCGTGATCTGCTCGAGGCGGTCGAGAAGCGCCAGCGTCGCTTTGGGCGAGGGGGAGTGTCCGGCGACGTAGTGCGGCACGCTCGCCCAGAGGGCGGCCGTGGGGATGCCGGCCTCTTCGGCGGCGTGCGCGATCACCGAGAGGATGCCGACCGGGCCCTCATAGGTCGACCGCTCCAGTCCGAGTGCCGTGCGCAGGCCCTCGTTGTCGCTGCCGCTGAAGACCGTGATCGGACGCGTGTGGGGGACGTCGGACATCATCGACCCCAGCGCCACCAGACCCGTGATGTCCTCACGCAGGGCGGCGTCGACGAGTTCGGCGGCGAACGCCTTCCAGGCGCGGGCGGGCTCAGCCCCGCCGAGCACCCACAACCGCGTGCCGCGGGCCGTCGCCTGCGGGCGCCACATGGTGGCTTCGGGCCAGCGGAGCGTGCGGCGGCCGTCGGCGTCGGTCTCGACGTTCGGTCGCGTGTACATGTAGTCGAAGTAGAGCTCGGGATCCACGGAGTAGACCGGTTCGTACGAGCGGCTCTCTCGCAGCTGGTTCACCGCCGCGGTCGCCGCCTCTCCGGCGTCGTTCCAACCGTCGAAGGCCACCACGAGCACTCGTCGTCCCAGTGTGTCCACGCATCCTCCTCCCGAGAAGTGAACTCCACGATACGCCGCACAGGCCCGGCGGGGGCTGCACGGTCGGTGCGTCGACGGCCGGTCGGTAGCATGGGGCGAGTGAATCCGCCGCTTCCCGCCGCCGTCCTCTGGGATATGGACGGCACTCTCGTCGACACCGAACCGTATTGGATGGCCGCCGAGGCGCGGCTCGTCGAGAGCTTCGGCGGAACCTGGACCCACGAGCAGGCGCTCGCTCTGGTGGGGCTCGGACTCGACGACTCCGCGCGGATCCTCCAGGGTGCCGGCATCCGCATGCGCACCGACGAGATCATCGACCACCTGACCGACGCCGTGGCCTCGCGTCTGGCCGCCGAAGGCAATCCGTTCCGTCCCGGCGCCGAAGATCTGTTGCGTGATCTGCGCGCCGCGGGCGTCAAGACGGCGCTGGTGACGATGTCGTTGCGCCGGATGGCCGACACGGTGGTCTCGGCCATGCCGTTCGACGCGTTCGACGTCGTCGTGGCCGGCGATGAGGCGACACGCCCCAAGCCCTTCCCCGACCCCTACCTGCAGGCCTGCGAGGCGCTCGGCGTCGACGTGGCCGACACGGTCGCCATCGAGGATTCGCCCAACGGCCTGCGTTCGGCCGTCGCGTCGGGCGCCGTCGCGCTCGGCGTGCCGCTGATGGTCTCGCTCGAGGGCGTCGGAGCGCACGAACTGTGGGACACGCTCGATGGCCGCACGGTCGCCGATCTGACTGCTCTGCACGCTCGGCACCGGATCGAGGCCTCGGCATGACCGACGACCTGACCCCGCGCGGCCCGTTCCGCTACGGCGACCGCGTCCAGCTGACCGGACCCAAGGGCCGCATGCACACGGTCACCCTGCGCGAGCGCGGCGAGCTGCACACCCATCACGGCGTGCTCCGTCACGAGGCCCTCGTCGGCCTGCCCGACGGCTCGGTCGCGACGAACAGCGGCGGGCACGAGTACCTGGCGCTTCGCCCCCTCCTGCGCGACTTCGTGATGTCGATGCCGCGCGGTGCGGCGATCGTCTACCCGAAGGACGCCGCGCAGATCCTCGCCGCAGCCGACATCTTTCCCGGTGCGACCGTGGTCGAAGCCGGTGTCGGCTCCGGAGCGCTCTCGCTGTGGCTGCTGCGCGCGATCGGCGAGACCGGACGACTGGTCTCGTTCGAGCGCCGGGCCGAGTTCGCCGAGGTCGCCGAGGCGAACGTGACGACCTTCGTGGGCTCGCGCCCAGACAACTGGCAGGTCGTCGTCGGCGACCTCGTCGAGCAGTTGCCGGATGCGGTGGCCCCGGCATCCGTCGATCGTGTCGTCCTCGACATGCTCGCCCCGTGGGAATGCATCGACGCGGTGGCGGACGCGCTCGCACCCGGCGGGGTCGTGCTCTGCTACGTCGCCACCGCGACGCAGCTGAGCCGTGTCGCGGAGTACGTGCGGGGTACCGGGCTCTTCACCGATCCCGACGCCTCCGAGACGATGATCCGCGGCTGGCACGTCGAGGGCCTCGCCGTTCGGCCGGACCACCGCATGGTCGCTCACACGGGCTTCTTGATCACCGCGCGGCGCCTCGCGCCGGGCGCCATCCCGCCCGATGTCCGCAAGCGAGCGCTCAAGAAACCGAGTTATCAGGACGAGGACGTCGAGGCGTGGACTCCGGGAGCCGTCGGCGACCGCGAGATCACCGACAAGAACCTCCGCAAGCGCGTGCGCGAGGCTCAGCGCGCCGCCGACGGCGCCCGCGTCGCGTCGACGGGGGAGCCGGACGAGTCCGCGTAGACTGCTGCGGTGCGTAGGATCCTCGCCGCCGCCGGCGCTCTCTCTCTGACCGTTCTCGCCCTCACGGCATGCTCCACCAGCGCGGGCGACGCTGCGGCGTCGTGCCAGACCGACGTGCCGGATTCGACGGCGCTCGACCTCGTCCGCATCGACGGCGAGACCGTCGGCACTCTGCCCGAGGTCGTCATCACCGCACCGGTCCGTGTCGACGAGGTGTCGGCCGCCGAGCGGGTGTCGGGAGAAGCAGAACGCCTCGTAACGAGCCCCGCTCAGCCGCTGCTGGTCGATTTCACGATCCTCGACGGCGAGACCGGCGCGGTGATCTTCGCCTCGCCCTATGAGCGCGGACCCGCCCAGCCGACCACCCTGTCGGGGTGGGCGCAGGATCTGCCCGGCATCTACGAGGCACTCGAGTGCGCCGCACCCGGGTCACGCACCGTCGTCGCGATCCCCGCCGCCGACCTCTCGCCCGATTTCGTCGCGCAGACGGGCCTCGACGCCGACGGATCGCTCGTGGTCGTCGCCGACATCAGCGAGGTCTACCTCGCAGCCGCCGACGGCGCCGAGCAGTTCAACGACCGACTGGGAATGCCCTCGGTGGTCCGTGCCCCCGACGGCCGGCCCGGGGTGGTGCTGCCGCAGGCGGATCCGCCCGCGGAGCGCGTCGTCGAGACCCTCAAGAAGGGCGACGGAGCCGAACTGGCTACCGGAGACGCCGCGTTCGCGCACGTCACGAGCGTGCTGTGGCCGGGCGGCACCGTGGCCGAGACGACCTGGGACGCCATCCCGCGTCTGGTCACCGTGGGTTCGGACGAGGTGCCGTACGCCGTCGACCTCGAGGGCATGACCGTCGGCTCGCAGGCGATGGTCGTCGTTCCCGGCGGCGAGTCGGGCGCTCCGGCACAGGTGTACGTCATCGACATCCTGGGCATCGCACCCACCGCCTGACCGCGGGTCGCCCGCCTAGAATGATCCGGTGCCCACACCGACTCCGCGCGTGGCTCCGGAGGAGCGACTGGTCAATCTCGTCGTCGCCCTCATGGCGACAGAGCAGGGGCTGACCAAAGACACGATTCTCTCGTCGGTCTCCGGGTATCGCGAACAGGTCGAGGCGGGTGCATCGAAGGATGCGCTCGAGAAGATGTTCGAGCGCGACAAAGAGAACCTGCGGGGTCTCGGCGTCCCGATCGAGACGATCGGCGACTACGCCGATCCCGACGACCTGCGTCAGGCCCGCTACCGCGTGCCGAGCGCCGAGTACGAGCTGCCCGCCGATATCGATTTCACGCCGGCCGAGCTCGCCGTGCTCACTCTCGCCGGGGGAGTGTGGGGCGAGCGCTCGATGTCGGACGGCGCCCGCACGGGTCTGCGCAAGATCCGCTCGCTGGGCATCGAGGTCGACGAGCCGATCATCGGGTTCGCGCCGCGCATCGCTCCGCGCGAGTCGTCGTTCGCCCCGCTCCAGCGAGCGATCGAGCAGACTCGCGTCGTCGAGTTCGACTACCTCAAACCGGGTGACGTCAAGGTGCGGCCGAGGCGCGTGCATCCCTACGCCCTCGTCGAGTTCGAGGGGCGCTGGCACGTCCACGGGTTCGATGCGAACGTCGACGGTGATCGCACGTTCCTGCTGTCGCGCATCTGCTCCAAGGTGACGCTGACGAGGTTCGGCTTCGATCCCGCCGACCGTGAGGGCGCGGGCGACCGCGCTCTGCGCGGGCTGCACGAGGTCGCCCAGCGTCAGCAGGCGCTGCTCGAAGTCTCGGCCTCGACCGAGGCGGCGCTGCGGCTCGCACGCCGCACGGTGGGTGCCGCATCCGATGCGCAGGGGGTGCGCGTGCCGTACGTCGATCTCAACGTCTTCGCCGACGAGCTCGCCTCGTACGGCCCCGAGGTCCGCGTCGTCGAGCCGGCGGAGCTGCGGGATGCCGTCATCGCACGCCTGCGCGCTGCTCTCGAGGTCTCGGAGGGAGAGCGATGAACGCGCCGTCGGGTGTGGCCACCGAACGGGCGGCGCTCATGCTGCAGCTCGTGCCGTATCTGATCGCCCGCGGAGACGTGAGCGTCGAAGAGGCTGCGCGCGATTTCGACCTCGCGCCCGAGCAGCTGCGCTCGATCGTCGAGACGCTCACCGTGATCGGTCTTCCCGGCGACGGCGGGTTCTGGCAGATGGCGAACGATCTGTTCGACATCGACTGGGATCTGCTCGACGCGCACGATCGCATCTCGATCACGCATTCCGTCGGCCTGGAACGCACGCCGCGCCTGACCGCCCGCGAGGCCGCGGCTCTGCTCGCCGGGCTGCAGGTGGCCGCAGCGCTGCCCGGCGTCGGCGACAGCGGCGTCGTGCAGGGGCTGCTCGCCAAGCTGGCCCGCGGTGCGGGCCAGACTCCCGCCGAGGTCATCGTCGCGCCCGCACCCGTCGACGAGGTGCGCACGACGGTGGCCGACGCTCTGCGCCGCGGGGTGGCGGTGTCGTTCACCTACCGCGCACCCGACGCCGCACCCACGACACGCACCGTCGACCCGGCGCGGGTGTCGATCTCGGGCGGTCAGTGGTACCTGCAGGGCTGGTGTCATCTGCGCGAGGCGATGCGCACGTTCCACCTCGACCGGGTCAGCGATGCCACGGTCACCGACATCCCTGCCGCGCACGGCAACGAACCCGTCCCCGACCTGTTCGAGCCGGCCGAAGACGACGCCGCCGTCGAACTGAGGGTGCACGCCTCGGCCATCCCGCTGCTCAGCGAGTATCTCGGCGCGACGACGACCGGAGACGGCGAGTGGCGACGGGCGACGGTCCGCGTGGCCGATCCTCGCTCGCTGCGACGTCTCGTCGCGCGATCGGGCGGCGCGGTCGAGATCGTGGCGCCGAGGGGAGCGCGAGAGGCGGCGGCCGACTGGGCTCGCGCCGCTCTGGAGCTCTACGGCTGATTCGTCCGCAGCCGGGTTAGACTGGACGAAACGATCGACGAGGAGACGTCATGGGCAATCTGTTCGCGGGTCCGCACCTGTGGATCCTTCTCATCGTCATTCTGCTGCTCTTCGGAGCGGCGAAGCTGCCGGCACTGGCCAAGAGCATGGGACAGTCCGCCCGTATCTTCAAGGGTGAGATGAAGGCGATGAAGAACGACGACACCGCCGCAGACTCCACTGCCACCACCGCAGAATCCCGCGCCGCCGAGCCGAACGGCACGACGAACAACACCGCCGCTTCGACGCCGGTCGTGAAGTCCGGCGAGCCGAAGAGCGGTTCAGACCCCTCTCAGCCGTAACTCCGTGGCGACGGCAGAGCGCACGCGCTCGGGGGCTGACGACGCTCCGCGGCGCGACAAGCGCATGTCGCTTTCGCAGCATCTCATCGAGCTGCGCAAGCGCCTCGTCATCGGCGCGCTTGCGCTCGTCATCGGTATGGTCGTGTCGTTCTTCCTGACCGACTGGATCATCGACGCGATGACCGAGCCGATCCGTGTCGTCGCCGCGAAGCGCGGAGACGAGGTGAACGTCGAGCTCATGTCGTCCACGATCACGGGCTACTTCGACACCCGCCTGCGCATCTCGTTCGCCGTCGGCATCATCCTCTCGGCGCCGGTCTGGCTGTGGCAGCTGTGGGCGTTCCTGATGCCGGGCCTCACGCGCAAAGAGGTGCGCTACACCGTCGGCTTCGTCTCCGCCGCCGTGCCGCTGTTCTTCGCGGGCGTCTACGTCGGCTGGCTGGTCATGCCGCACATCGTCGAGATCATGGCGACCTTCTCGCCCGAGGGAGCATCGAACCTGTACGACACGAAGTACTACTACGACTTCGTCCTCAAACTGCTGCTCGTCGTCGGCGTCTCGTTCATCATCCCCGTCTTCCTGGTGGCGTTGAACTTCGCCGGCATCATGAGCGGCATGGCCATTCTCAAGGGCTGGCGCGTGGCCATCCTCGTCGCCGTCGTCTTCGCCGGCCTGGCCACACCGGCGGCCGACATCGTGAGCATGCTCCTGCTCGCCGCCATCCTCACCGTGCTCTACTTCGCAGCCGCCGGACTTTCTCTGCTGCTCGATCGCCGGCGCGCGAAGCGCGATCCCGGGCTGCCGACCCCCGGGCCGACCCCCGTCATCGGACCCATCCCGTGAGCGAAGGCGGGCCCGCCGCGCGGTACCTGGCCGCACAGGCGGCGAAGGCGCATCCTCTCACCTCCGCATTCGCCGACCAGCAGCGCTTCGAGCTCGATCCGTTCCAGATCGCGGGCTGCCACGCCCTCGAGGACGATCGCAGCGTTCTGGTCGCCGCGCCGACCGGCGCCGGAAAGACCATCGTGGGCGAGTTCGCCATCCACCTCGCGATGCAGGAACCCGGCGCGAAGGCCTTCTACACGACACCCATGAAGGCGCTGTCGAATCAGAAGTTCCGCGAGCTCGTCGATGTCTACGGCCCCGATGAGGTGGGGCTGCTCACCGGAGACACGAACATCAACGGCAACGCTCGCATCGTCGTCATGACGACCGAGGTGCTGCGGAACATGCTGTACGCCGAGTCCGCCGCCCTTCGGGGTCTGCGGTTCGTCGTGATGGACGAGGTGCACTACCTCGCCGACCGGTTCCGGGGAGCAGTGTGGGAAGAGGTGATCATCCACCTGCACCGCTCGGTGCGGATGGTCGCGCTCTCGGCCACCGTGTCGAACGCCGAGGAGTTCGGCGACTGGCTCGACACGGTGCGCGGCGACACCGAGGTCGTCGTGTCCGAGACGCGACCGGTGCCGCTCGAACAGCACGTGCTCGTCCGCGGAGACCTGCTGCCGCTGTTCGACGACCGCGCGGGCGTGGCGACCGCGCGCGTGAACGAGGAACTCACCCGCATCCGCTCGTCGGCCGCCTCGACCTTCGAGAACAATCGGCGCGCGCACGAGTACCGCGCCGCCGGCGGACGCGAGGCGAAGCGGCCGTACCGGGGCGGCAAACGTCCTGCGCGGCCCTCGACGGCGACGCGCATCGAGCGCATCGACCGCCCCGAGGTCGTGGCTCTGCTGCAGCGGGCGAATCTGCTGCCCGCCATCTTCTTCATCTTCAGTCGTGCGGGGTGCGACGGCGCGGTTCAGCAAGTGCGGCGTTCGGGGGTGCGACTGACCTCGGCCGAGGAACGGGCCGAGATCCGCGCGATCGTCGAGAGACGCACGCGGGCTCTCGCCGAGGAAGACCTCGCGGTGCTGGGCTTCTGGGAGTGGCGCGACAATCTCGAGCGCGGGGTGGCGGCCCACCACGCCGGACTGCTGCCCGCCTTCAAAGAGGTCGTCGAAGAGCTGTTCCAGCGCAAGCTCGTCAAAGCCGTCTTCGCGACCGAGACCCTTGCGCTCGGCATCAATATGCCCGCCCGCACCGTCGTTCTCGAGAAGCTCGAGAAGTTCAACGGCGAAGCGCGCGTCGCGATCACCTCGGGGGAGTACACCCAGCTCACGGGACGCGCGGGGCGTCGCGGCATCGACGTCGAGGGCCACGCCGTCATCCAGTGGACCGAAGGTCTCGACCCCCAGGCCGTGGCCGCCCTCGCATCGCGGCGAACCTATCCGCTGAACTCCAGTTTCCGGCCGACCTACAATATGGCGGTCAACCTGATCGACAGCTTCGGGCGCGACCGCGCCCGCGAGGTGCTGGAATCGTCGTTCGCCCAGTTCCAGGCCGACCGGGCCGTCGTCGGGATCGCCCGTCAGGTCAAAGAGAGAGAAGAGACTCTCGCCGGCTACCTGTCTGCGATGACCTGCGATCGCGGTGACTTCGCCGAGTACTCCGGCCTGCGCCGTGAGCTGAGCGACGCCGAGAAGCTCAACCGCAACGACCGCACGGCTCCGGCGCGCATCCGCGAACGCCGACAGAACGAGATCCGCGGGCTGCGACGTCGGATGCAGCGGCATCCCTGTCACGAGTGCCCCGACCGTGAGCACCACGCCCGCTGGGCCGAGCGCTACTGGAAGCTGCGCCGCGACGTCGATCGACTGCGACAGCAGATCGACTCGCGGACCGGAACCGTCGCGCGCGTCTTCGACCGCGTGGTCGACGTTCTGACGGCTCTGGACTACGTCACCGTCGACGCCGAAGGCGAGACCGTGCTGACGGCGGCCGGGGCGACGATGCGACGCATCTACGGCGAACGCGACCTTCTCGTGGCCGAAGCGCTTCGCCGTGGACTGTGGAGCGACCTCGACGCGCCGGCTCTCGCGGCCTTGGCCTGCAGCCTCGTCTACGAACCGCGCCGCGACAACGACGGTCCCGGCGAGTACGGTCTTCCGCGCGGGGCCTTCCGAACCGCTCTGACGGCGACGCAGGAGCTGTGGTCCGATCTCGACGACCTCGAACGCGACCGGCGTCTGCCCGGCACCGAGCCGGTCGCGACCGGGCTCGCGAAGGCGATGTACTCGTGGGCTCGCGGCGCGATGCTCGATCGGGTCCTGGTCGAGGCGGATATGCCCGCGGGCGACTTCGTCCGCTGGGCGAAGCAGACCATCGATCTGCTCGACCAGCTCTCGATCGTCGCCGACCCGCCTCTCGCGCGCGTCGCGCGTGACGCTCTCGACGGCGTGCGGCGCGGCATCGTCGCCTACACGGCGGTTTAGGCTCGTCGTCGTGCCCGAATCCGTGCCCGCGGCCGCACCGGCCCCGACCGCCGCGCCCGCCCGCTCCGCGAGACCCCTGCTGCCGCTGTGGGCCGCGCTCATCGCGGCCGTCCTCGGCGGGCTCGCGCTCGACGCTTCGTTCCCCGCCCTCGGTGTGTGGCCGCTCGCCTTCGTCGGCGTCACCCTGTCGCTGGTCGGCCTGATCGGTCGCTCGTCCTGGGGCGCACTCGCCGTGGGCGCGGTGTTCGGGGCGACGTTCTACTTCGTGCACATCTCGTGGATCACCCGGTACCTCGGTCTGGTGCCGTGGTTCGGGCTCGCGGGCATCGAGACCGTGTTCTTCGCCGCCGGCTCGATCCCGATCGCGCTCGCGTATCGCTGGCTGCCCCGACTGCTGCCGGGACGGTGGGGTCGCGCCCTCGCACTGCCCGCGCTCGTGGCGGGGCTGTGGACCGCGAGAGAGCTGTTCATGGGTTCGTGGCCGTATACGGGCTTCCCCTGGGGCCGGATCGGCATGAGCCAGTCCGAGAGCCCCCTCGCCCACCTCTCGTCGTGGCTGGGCGTATCGGGTCTGACGTTCGTGATGGTGTTCGTCGTCGCCGCGGCGGTCGAAGCCGTCCGCCTGCGATTCTGGCGCGGCATCCCGGCAGTCCTCCCCGCTGCCGTCGGAGCGGTGATCCTCGTCGCTGTTCCCGCCTTTCCGACGACGGATGCCGGAACGTACCGCGTCGGGTCGGTGCAGGGCAACGGCCCAGCCGGCTACTTCGACGACCGCGAGGCGTACGACGTGCTGCGCGCTCAGCTCGAGGCCACCGAAGAGATCGCTGACGAGCCGATGGATCTGCTCGTCTGGCCCGAGGGCGGTATCGATGCCGATCCGCTGTCGAACGAATCCGTCGCGCGAACGCTCGACCGGCTCTCGGCTCGGATCGACGCTCCGCTGCTCGTCAACGCCGCGACCAACCGCGGTGACGACATGTTCAACACTTCGATGGTGTGGCGGGCCGGGGCCGAGAACCCGGTGGCACTCCACGACAAGTCGCGCCCCGTGCCGATGGGCGAGTACGTGCCCGATCGCTGGTTCTTCGAGATGATCGTGCCTGACCTCATCGGCCTGATCCAGCGGGAGTACACCCCGGGCACCAACGCCCCGTTCGTCGACGTCGACGGCATCGGTGTCGGCCTCGCCATCTGTTTCGACGTGCTCTACGACGACGTCATCTGGTCCGGCGCGCGCGACGGCGCGCAGCTGTACGTCTTCCAGACGAACAACGCCGATTTCCGCGACACCGATGAGAACCTGCAGCAGCTGGCCTTCGCTCGCATGCGCGCGATCGAGACCGGCCGCGCAGTCGTCAACATCTCGACGGTCGGCACGAGTCAGGTGATCGCACCCGACGGTCGGTTGATCGAGGGGCTGCCTGCCGGTGAAGCCGGCACCATGCTCACCGACGTCCCGCTGCGCACCGGCCTGACGCCTGCGGTGCACATCGGGGGCGCGGTGCAAATGGTGCTCGGCTGGGGCAGCCTTGTCGCCCTGATCGCGGTGGGCGTTTTCGTGCGGCGCCGCACACGTCGAACGGCGCCGACCCCCGAGGGGACCGGCGCCGGTGACGTGAGGTTCGAGGCTTAGGCGCTCAGGCGCGAGCCGCGGCGTTCCCGCAGCAGGGCGAGGCGCTCTTCGAGAAGCTCTTCGAGTTCAGGGATGGTGCGACGTTCGAGCAGCATGTCCCAGTGGGTGCGTGCTGCCTTGTCGCCGCTGTGGTCGACCTCGACGACGTCGTCGCCGACGCGCAGAAGCGCCTCGGCACCGCACGCCTTGCACTCCCAGGTCTCGGGAGCGTCGGCGTCTGCAGCGAACGTCATGACGGTCTCGTGCGCGCATTTGCTGCACACGTAGGTGTGGTTGATCCGCTCGTGGAAAACGACGCCTTCTTCGCTCTGTAGGCTCGAAGCGCCGAGTCGGATGCCGCGCAAACTGCGGTCTGCCATTGTGTGGTCCTCTCGTCGGCTATCAGTTGTAACGTGCGCGGCTGTGTGCATCATCCGAACATCGGGGTGTCGGCACCCTTTCACAGCCGATCTTCAGCGTGTGCGGGTATCGGGGTCAGCCGAGGCGGTGGATGACGTCCAGAGCACGGTCGGTGCGGTCGGTCACCAGGCCGTCGACGCCCCACGCGATGAGGCGACGCATGTCGTCGGCGTCGTTGACGGTCCAGACGTGCACCTCGACGCCGTGGGCGTGAGCGGCGCGGATGAGACGCGGAGTCACGATGCGCACGGGCCCCTGGCGCTCGGGCACCTGCAGCGCGTCGATGCCTCGCAGCGCGCGACGCACGAGCATCGTCGAGCCGAGGGCCACGGCGGCCACGACGCCGATGATCCGCAACCGTCCCGCCGAGGTCGCGGGCCTGCCACCCGCTGCGCTCGCGGCCGCAAGCGCCCGAACGCGACGCCGGTCCGAGAAACTCGTCACGAGCACCCGGTCGGCGTAGCGGGCCACTCCGCGCCCGACCGGCTCGGCCGCGGCATCCGCCTTCACATCGAGGTTGAACCGCAGAGTCGGGAACGATTCGAGCGCCTGCGTCAGGGTGAGCAGCCCGCCCCGATCCGACATGAGCTCTTCGAGCTCGCGGTCGCGCACGTCGCTGACCGGGCGCGGGTCACCGGTGACGCGGGAGAGGTCTGCGTCGTGAAAGAGGATGACCGTGCCGTCGGCGCTGAGATGGCAGTCGGACTCGACGTACTCCGCTCCGGCGGCGTGCGCGGCGGCGACCGCGGCGAACGAGTTCTCACTGACGCGCTCGGCGTCGGGCGGCACGAAACCCCGGTGTGCGAGTACACGCGGGCGCTCACCCGCGAACCAGGGGTGAGTCACGCGGCAGGGGAGGGGGGATGCTGCACGGGTGGCTCCTTCGTGTCGCCTCGACGCTAGCACCAGCGGGTCGCTCCAGGGGCGGATTGGTAGGCTCGCAGGGTGCCGGCGTTCGCCGTGCCATGCCCCCGAAGACTGCAGGAGATCGCGATGTCTCAGCCCATTCCCGCCGGCACCCTCACCGGCCGCACCGCCCTCGTGACCGGATCGTCCCGCGGCATCGGCGCCGACACCGCTCGTTATCTCGCTCAGGCCGGCGCGAACGTCGTCATCAACTTCCGCAACAAGGCACCCCGCGCAGAGAAGCTCGCCGCCGAGCTGCGCGACCTCGGTGTCGAGGTGCTCGTCGTCGGAGCCGACCTGACCGACCGCGCTTCGGTCGACGAGATGTTCGCCGCGGTCCGCGACACCTTCGGCCACCTCGACCTGCTCGTGCTGAACGCCTCGGGCGGCATGGAGGGCGGCATGGCCGAGGACTACGCCCTGACCCTCAATCGCGACGCCCAGGTCGGCACGCTCGACGCCGCCCTGCCCCTGCTCGAGGACGGCTCCCGGGTCGTCTTCGTCACCAGCCACCAGGCTCACTTCATCCGCACCACCCCGACGATGCCCGAGTACGAGGCCGTCGCACTGTCGAAGCGCGCCGGCGAGGACGCCCTGCGCGAGCGCATCGGCGAGCTCTCCGAGCGCGGCGTGGGCTTCGTCGTCGTCTCGGGCGACATGATCGAGGGCACCATCACCGCGACCCTTCTCGAGCGAGCGAACCCCGGAGCCATCGAGACGCGTCGCGAGTCCGCCGGCAAGCTCTACAACGTGTCGGAGTTCGCGGCCGAGATCGCCCTGGCGGCCGTCGAACCCATTCCGTCCGACAACACGCGACTCGTGGGAGACATCTCGTCGTTCGGCGGAGAGTGACATGCGGGCCGAGCACATCGAGACCCTGACCTCACTCGGCCGTCCGACCGTCGCTCCCGACGGCTCGTTCGCGGTTTTCGCGTCATCGCGACCCGACCTGGCCGCGAACCGGAACGTCGGCCAGCTGTGGCGAGTCGACCTGCCCGGCGGCTCGCCACGACGGCTCACCCGCGGCATCGCGGACTCGTCTCCGCGCATCTCGCCCGACTCGGCCTCTGTCGCCTTCTTGCGCGCCGACGCCGCCGGCAAGAGCCAGCTGCACCTCGTCGCCGCAGCCGGGTCGGAGGCCGTCCAGGTCACCGATGCACCGCTGGGCGTCGGCTCGTTCGCGTGGTCTCCCGCAGGGGACGAGCTCGCCTTCACGGCACGCGTACCCGAGGCCGGGCGTTACGGCGACGTCGAGGGGCTCACCGCCGAGGCCGAGGCCCCGCGTCGGATCACCGGCGTGCGGTGGCATGCGAACGGTCTCGGCTACATCGCCGACCGGCCGGCGCAGGTGTTCGTGGTGCCGGTCCCCGAGACGGATGCCGAACCCCTCTACGCCGTAGCACCGGCCGTCCGCGCCGACGGCGACACGGCCCCGCCCGCGCGCGTGGTCGCCACGACAGCGAGACAGCTGACGCGTGGCGACCGCTCGTTCACCGGCGTCGCGTACGTCGCGGACGGGAGCGAGGTGCTCTCGGTGTTCGATCGCGTCGAAGACGACCGCCGCGATCTGCGCACACCGGTGGTCGCCCTCCGCACAGACGGCTCGGGGGAGAGGACGGTTCTGCCCGCGGTGCTCGCGGTGAACGATCTCGCCGTCGCAGCGGACGGGACGATCGCCCTGCTCGCGTTCGATGCCGGCGAGTCAGGTCGTGACTTCGTCGCTCCGGGCGTCGCTCTGTGGGTGCTCGACGGAGATGCGCCGCGGCGCCTCACCGACCCCGAGACGGTAGACCTCGGCGAAGTCGGGTCGCACATCACCCCGATCGGAGACGACTTCCTCGTGCAGAACCGCACGCGCGGTGAGCTGCACCTGATGCGGGTCACGCGATCGGGCGACCTGACGCGGCTGCGCGGCGGCCTCGAGGTGGCCGGGCACGCGACCGATGCGCGCGGCGATCGCATCGTCTGCACGGTGGCGACGAACCGCTCGGCGGGCGAGGTGATGGAACTGTCGCCCGACGGCGTCGAGGCTCGACTGCTGTCGTCGTTCGGCGACGCGGCCGCAGCGGCGGGCATCGTGCGACCGCGCGAGCTCGAGGTTCCGGGCCGCGACGGCTACCCGGTGCACGGATGGGTGGCGACACCCGCGGGCGAAGGTCCGTTCCCGGTGCTGCTGCAGATCCACGGCGGCCCGTACGCCTCGTACGGCGTGCACCTGTTCGACGAGACGCAGGTGCTCGTAGAGGCGGGGTACGCCGTGGTCTACGGAAATCCGCGGGGGAGTGCCGGCTACGGACGGCAGCACGGTCGCAGCATCCGCGGCGCGATGGGAACCCTGGACCATCATGACGTCATCGACCTGCTCGAGGGCGCGATCGCCGGCGATCCACGGCTCGACGGCAGCCGGGTCGGGATCATGGGCGGCTCGTACGGCGGCTACCTCACGGCGTGGACGATCGCTCACGACCACCGCTTCGCCGGAGCCATCGTCGAGCGCGGGTTCCTCGACCCCGCCTCGTTCGCCGGGACGAGCGACATCGGCTCGTTCTTCGGCGACGAGTACGTCGGCGCGGATCCCGCCGCCATCGCCGCCCAGAGTCCGATGGCGGTAGCGGCGAACGTCACGACGCCGACGCTCGTGATGCATTCCGAGCTCGACTATCGCTGCCCGCTCGAACAGGCGACGCGCTACTACACGGCGCTCCGACGAGGCGGCACCGAGGCCGAACTGCTGATCTTCCCGGGGGAGGACCACGAGCTCACGCGATCCGGTCGTCCTCGTCATCGCGTCGAGCGCTTCGACGCGATCCTCGAATGGTGGGCGCGTCACCTGCCCGTGGGCGACGCCGGCCGCGGCTGAGCCGACGAGCAGAGAGGGCCCGGGCGGGATCGACGCGATCGTCGGAACCCGCCCGGGCCCTCTCGGTTCAGCCGCCGCTGCAGCTTAGGTCCCGGGCGCGCGGTCAGGCCCGGAAAGAGAGTCCGCGCACGATATTGACGATGCCGAGCGCGACAGCCGAGATGCCGAGCAGCCACCAGAGCACCACGGCGCCCCACAGCGGCGAGAAGAGCAGCGTGACTCCGGCGATCAGCGAGAGGATGGCGAACGCGATCGTCCAGCCGCGCGAAGACGACTGCTTCACGACCGACAGCGAGACGACGCCCTCGACGATCCACAGGATGCCGACCAGCACGCCGAGGAACAGCGCGAACGACACGGTGAACGCGGCGAGGTTCGCGAAGGCGACGATGCCGACGAAGACGAAGAACACACCGAGCGCGATGTGCCCGATGCGCGACCAGCCGCCCTTCGTCCGCGAGAAGATTCCCAGAGCGGCATATACGAGTCCGGCGACGATGGTGTAGGCGGCGATGATGCCCGTCGCGACCTGCGCCGTGCGGCCCGGCCAGATGAGGATCAGCAGGCCCAGGATCACCGACAGGACGCCTCCGACGATGAAAGCGGTGCGCAGCGACCGCACGAAGCTCGCTGCGGTCTTCTCGGACGTGGCCATGATCTGTCCTTCTCTCTCCGCGGACGCTCGCCCCGGCAGCCACACGCTACTGCAACCCGGTGTCGGGCAGGGGTCAGCCGAGCAGGAGTGTCGCGGCGAAGAGGACCGGAACGCATCCGAGAGTCGTCACGAACACCGTGTCGCGGGCGATCGTCTCGCCGACGTCGTACCGCTGGGCGAAGTTGAAGACGTTCTGTGCGGTGGGAAGAGCCGCCAGCACCGTGACGATGAGCACGTCGTCGGGGGAGAGGTCGAACACGAAGGCGGCCACCGCCCACGCCGTCAGCGGCATGACGACGAGCTTGAGACCGCTCGCCAGCAGGATGTCGCGCCGCCGACCGCTGCTCGAGAGCACCCGTTGGCCGTGCAGCGACATCCCGTAGGCGATCAGCAGCACCGGTACGCACGCGTCGGCGATGAGCTGCAGCGGGTCGAGCACGATCGGCGGCAGTTCGAGGCCCGACAGCGAGATCAGCACGCCGAGGAACGAGGCGATGACGATCGGATTGCCGATGGTGCGGCGCAGGATCGGCAACGGCCGCCGCTGACCGGTCGTGATCGCTTCGAAGATCGCCATTGTGATGGGCGTGAACACGATCAGCTGCATGAGGATCACCGGAGCGGGGAAAGCCGCCGAACCGAGGATGTAGAGCGACAGCGGGATGCCGATGTTGTTCGAGTTCACCTGCCCGGCCGAGAGCAGCCCGATGAGCGTGTCGCCGGCGGGCCGGCGCCACACGAAGCGAGCAACGACACCGTGGATGACGAAGACGGCCACCGCGGCGATCGCCGACACCGGCAACAGCGCCGAGAACAGCGTGCTGACGTCGGCCTGCGACAAGACGACGAACATGAGGAACGGCGACAGCACGAAGAAGATCAGCCGTGCCAGAACGGGACGACCGTGTTCGCCGAGCAGGTCGATGCGACCGATGACGTAGCCGACGATGATCGCGACGCCGACCACGACGAACCCGGTCAGCACCTGCACCCGTCGATCGTATCGCCGCCCGCACCCCTCTTTCGTAATCGCCGATAATGCACATTATGTCAACTCGAACGGGCGTGCCCCACCCCTAGACTGACCGGGTGCCAGCCGGCATCACCGCCCGATCGCGTGTGGAGGAACAAGCGCCATGACGACCGCACCCGATGCCGGCAACGGCCCGACCGATCGGCGCCGCATCCGTATCGAGCTGCGACGCGGCGCGGTCGCGCTGTGGGGCGGCATCCGTCCGACGCTCGTGCTGGCCGGTGTCGGGCAGCCGACGCAATGGGGTCTCGGCACCTGGGTGATCCCCGCCGACGAGCCGGTCACGATCGGTGTCTACCTCTTCGCTCGCGGCTGGCGGTTCGGGGCGGCCGAGATCGTCGTCGACCCCGCCGACTCTGGCGTGATCGCCTATCGGGCGCCGTGGCTTCCCTTCGGTCCCGGACGCTTCAGCGTGAGACCGGGCTGAACCCGCCCGCCGGTGAACCCGCCGGATCAGGGACGACCGGACGAACCCGCGGCGGACACCCGCAGCCACAGCACGCCGTGGCCGCCGAGTTCGACGCCGGCCGACAGGTCGACGACGGCCGCGCCGATGAGATCGAGCGCGTCCGGATCGAAGCCGCCGAAGGTCGCGGGCGCCACGCGGACCGGAGCATCGGCGACATTGGCGAGAACGAGCACCGCTCCCCCGTCACCCCCCCGGCCGCGTGAAGCCGACCACCGACGCATGCGCCGTGTGGAACGGCACCAGCCGGTTGCCCGCGAACTCGGGCGTCTCCTGCCGCACGCGCACAAGCTCCCGCATCCGCTCGTAGATGCGACCCTGCGGCGTTGCGCGGTCGTGCCGGGAGTCGTAGCGCTCCGATGGACGCAGTGGTCGGTGCACCCACCGGCTGTCGTCCCGATGGTCGGGATCGTCGGTGAACGAGTAGTCGTTGAGCTGTGCGACCTCGTCGCCCAGATAGATCAACGGGATGCCGCCGGTCGACATCGCCAGCGCATACGCGAGGATCACGCGATCCTCGCCGCCGGCGTCCCCCGCCTCGATACCCGCCAGCGATGCGGTCGTCCCCGCGATGCGGGCGTCGCCCGTGCGCGGGTTCTCTTGGAACGGAAAGCCCCGCGCGAACGAGCCGTCGAAGCGGCCGATGAAGAACCGGTTGAGGAAGCTGCGGTGCGGTCCGCCGTCGATGCCGAGGGCCGCGGCATCCTCGTCGGCGAAGGTCCAGCCGATGTCGTCGTGACTGCGGACGTAGTTCACCCACGCGGTGCCCGCGGGAAGGGCGTGGCGCTCGTCGATCGCCTTCTGCAGCAGGCGGGCGTCGCGGGTCGCGAGGGCTTCCCAGGTGAGCGCCATCTGCAGCGGGTTGTACGACAGCTGGCATTCGTCGACCGAGATGTAGTCGCCCACCTCGTCGGGGTGCACGATCGCCTCGGACTTGAACAGCACGCCCGGGGCGGCGATGCGCAGCACCGCATTGAACGCCTGCAGCAGGAGGTGAGCCTCGGGCAGCGACTCGCACGGCGTGCCCAGTCGCTTCCAGATGAATGCCACCGCATCCATCCGCAGCGCCTCGACGCCCTGATTCGCGAGGAACAGCATCTCCCCCGCCATCGCGGTGAAGACGGCGGGGTTCGAGTAGTCGAGGTCCCACTGGAAGCTGTAGAACGTCGCCCAAATCCACCGCCCGTCGTCGAGCTGCACGAACGAGCCGGGATGGTCGTCGGGAAAGATCTCGCGCGTGGTCCGTTCGTAGGCGTCGGGAAGCGTGCGATCGGGATAGATCAGGTAGAAGTCTTCGAACCCGGGCTCACCCGACACCGCCTTCCGCGCCCACTCGTGCTCGTTCGAGGTGTGGTTGAAGATGAAGTCCAGCACGAGCGAGATGCCCGCCGCGCGCAGCTCGGTCGCGAGCGCGCGCAGATCGGACATCGTGCCCAGAGCAGGATCGACCTGACGGTAGTCCGACACCGCGTAGCCGCCGTCGTTGTTACCCTCGGGGCTGCGGAAGAGCGGCATGAGGTGCAGATACGTCAGGCCCAGCTCCCGGAAGTACGGGATCGACCGCCGGACGCCCTCGAGGTCGCCCGCGAATCGGTCGACGTAACACACTCCCCCGACCATGCGCTCCGACTCGAACCACGCGGGATCGGCCTGCCGCCGCGCGTCGAGAGCGCGAAGGTCGGCCGGTCGTTCGTCGTGCGCGTCGAGTGCCACGCCCACGAGCGTCGCGAGCGCGTCCAAACCGTCGGCGCGGTCGGCGTAGAGGCGCCGGAACAAGGCGTGCAGCCGGGGCAGCTCGGAACGCAGGCGCACGAGCGTCGCCGAGTCCACCGGCACGGAGCGGCGCGCGACCAGGTCGACCAGCTTCGGCGCGTCGACCTCGATGTCCGACAGAGCTGTCATCGCGCGCGCTTTCCGAACGTCATGCTCGCATCATGACAGATGGCGGTGCGCTTGCCGGGCCGCGTTCGCCGCATGTCCCGTCGCCCGCCGGTGTGGCCTCGCCCGTCGCCGCTCGCCCGTCGCCTCTCGCCGCGTACCGAGCAGTCGGCCGCGCGGAGTAACGTGGAGGGAGTGACAGCGCCCCCCGAGCCCCACTGCGTACCCGCGCATGGTTGAGGTCAGGGCCGGACGCTCGTCCGAGGGGCCGGGATTCCGTGCCTGGCTGATCTGGACCACCGGGCTCGCCGCTTACATCCTCTCGATCACCAATCGCAGCTCGCTCGCCGCGGTCGGGGTCGATGCCGCCGAGCGCTTCCAAGCGGATGCTGCGACGCTGTCGATGTTCGCCGTGGTGCAGCTCGCGGTGTACGGCGGCATGCAGATCCCCGTGGGCGTTCTGCTCGACCGCTTCGGGTCGCGGCCCATCATGACCGCCGGCATGGTGCTCATGGCGGTCGGCCAGCTCACCATGGCCCTCTCCCCCAGCGTCGGTGTCGCGGTCTTCGCGCGCATGCTGCTGGGTGCGGGCGATGCGGCCATCTTCCCGGCCGTGCTCCGCCTGGTGGCGACCTGGTTCCCCGCGCAGCGAGCACCCCTCATGGTGCAGCTCACCGGCATCGTCGGTCAGGCCGGTCAGCTGGTCGCGATCATCCCCCTCTCCGCTCTGCTGCACGCCACGACCTGGTCCATCACCTTCGGCAGCATCGCCGGGCTGGGGGTGCTCTTCGCGATCCTGGTGTGGGCGATCATCCGCAACCATCCGCCCGAGGTCGGGCGCGATGTCTCCGTCGACACCGACACCGGAGCGATCCGCGTCGTCACGTCGAGCGTCGACACCGGTGTCGGCATCCGCGCCGCCTGGGCGCACCCCGGCACGCGCCTCGCCTTCTGGTCGCATTTCGCCACCCCGTTCGCGGGCACCGCGTTCATCCTGCTGTGGGGCATCCCCTATCTGACGGCGGGCGAGGGCCTCACGCGCCCGCAGGCGACGACCATCACGACCCTCTTCGTGCTCGCGGGCATGATTCTCGGGCCGATCATCGGCGACCTCTCGCGTCGCGTGCCCCACCTGCGATCGCGGGCGCTCGTCCTGCCGGCGGTCGGCCTGCAGCTCGGGGTCTGGATCACGGTCATCGTCTGGCCGGGCCCGGCGCCGCTGTGGCTGCTGATCGCCCTCGTGGCGGCGCTGGCTACCGGCGGGCCGGCATCCATGATCGCCTTCGACCATGCGCGCGCGCACAACCCCGCCCAACGCCTCAGCACCGCGACGGGTGTGACGAACGCCGGCGGCTTCCTCGCGGCCCTCATCGCCGTCTTCGCGATCGGTCTGGCGCTCGACCTGCAGGGCGCGGGAACTCCCGACACCTATCGGCTCGACGCGTTCCGTATCGCCTTCCTCACCCAGGTGCCGCTGTGGCTCGTGGGTGGACTCTTCATCGCGATCGAACGCAAGCGCACACGGGTGCACATCGGAATGGATCCACCGCGACGGCCCCGTCGGTGACGGTTCCGCCGCGGCGGGGTGGCGTGCGCCGCGGGCGGCCTGCTCGGGCCGGTGACGACTCACGCTCGCCGATCGACCGGGTCAGAGCACGCTGTCGCCCGATGTCGTGGTGCTGTTGCGCGTCACGCGCTGACCGCTCGCGGGATCGACCGCCGAACGGCTGACGGTCTCGGTAGACCGCCGACGGGCGAGCAGGATGATGCCGAGCACGAAGACCAGTGCTCCCGCGCCCATCAGGATGTAGCCGATCAGATCGAGATCGACGAACTCGACCTCGACGTTGACGGCGAAAGCGAGGATAGCGCCGATGACGATCAGGGCGATTCCGGCTCCGATGCTCATGACAGCTCCTTCCGAAGGTGTGGACTCACCCGATCATGGCGAGGAGCCGCCCGACCCGCACCCGCTTGACACGGGTCTGGGGTCAGTGCGTCGAGCGCGGAGAGACGTCGATCCACGTACCGTACTTCGGCGCCCGCCCGTCGCCTGACGAGCGTCCGGTGAGACGACGACGCACCCACGGTGCCAGATGCTCGCGGAAGTACTCCGAGCGGCCCAGCGTCGGCGCCGCGTCGGCGACCGGCAGCGACCACCACTCATCGGGTGCGTCGTGGCCGAGCGCCGAGAGCACGCGCGCCGCGACCCGATGGTGACCGCGCTCGTTCATGTGCAGCCGGTCGGCCGACCAGAACGAGGGGTGTGCGAGCACCCGGTCGGGCCAGTTGAGCGCCCGGACGACGTCGTCGCGTGCACCGAGACGCGCGATGACGGCGTCGGACAGAGCGTCGCCGCGTCGGTGGACAAGGCCGCCGAACGGCAGCTGCGCCGACGGGTTCGCCCCCGAGAGCAGGATGAGGCGGACTCCGCGCTCGTCGCAGCGACGCAGCACCTCGTCGAACGCGTCGACGATGTGCTCGATCGACGTGCGCGGGCGCAGCATGTCGTTGCCGCCGCCGTTGAACGACAGGTGCGTCGGGTTCAGCGCGAGCGCGGCGTCGAGCTGCTCGTCGACGATGGGTCGCACCAGCTTGCCCCGGATGGCGAGGTTGGCGTACTGCACCCGTTCTCCGCGGGCGTCGGCCCAGCCGGCTGCGACGAGGTCAGCCCAGCCGCGCACGGCGCCGTCGGGCAGTTCGTCACCGATGCCCTCGGTGAACGAGTCGCCGATGGCGACGTAGCGAACGGATGCCGCACCCGCGGTCTCAGCGCTCATCGAGGGCCTCCCCGCGTCGGTCCGAGAGCCCCCAGGCGGTGGCCGCCGCGATCGCGAAGAAGACCGCGAACACGATGAACAGCAACGGCGCGCCGCCGAGGGCGAGGAGCGGCGGCACGCTCAGCGGAGCGACGATGGATGCGATGCGCCCCACGCCGGCGGCCCACCCGGCTCCGGTGCCGCGCAGAGACGTGGGGTACATCTCGGGGGTGACGGCGTAGAGGGCACCCCAGGCGCCCAGGTTGAAGAACGACAGCGCCATGCCGGCGCCGATGATGACGCCCTCGGTGGTCGCGGTGCCGAAGACCACAGCCGCGACCGCCGAGCCCACCAGGAACACCGAGAGGGTCGCGCGACGGCCCCACACCTCGATCAGCCAGGCGGCGACGGCATACCCCGGCAGCTGCGCGAGCGTGATGATCAGGGTGAACCCGAACGACCTCACGAGGTCGTACCCCTGGTTGAAGAGGATCGTCGGAATCCAGATGAAGGCGCCGTAGTACGAGAAGTTGACGCAGAACCACACCAGCCATAGGCACAGCGTGCGCACTCTGAACTCCGCCGACCACAGGGCGCGCAGGCGCTCCGCGGTGGAGCGCGCCGCCACCGGCGCCGCGTCGGTCCGCGCCGCCGACGGCACGGCCACCGACGAGCGCGCGCCGCCGGGAACGCTCTCCTCGAATTGCCGGACGATGGCATCGGCCTCGCGGTGACGACCGCGCCCCTCGAGCCAGCGCGGCGATTCGGGCAGCCCCCATCGCACCACGAGCGCGTACACCGCCGGTACCGCGCCGATCAGGAAGGCCCAGCGCCAGCCGTCGTCGACGGCGGGGATGACGAAGTAGCCGATCAGCGCAGCCGCCGTCCACCCGACGGCCCAGAAGGCTTCGAGGACGACGATGACCCGCCCGCGAATGCGGGCCGGTGCGAACTCGCTCATGTAGGTGCTCGCCACCGGCAGCTCGGCACCGAGACCGAGTCCGACGAAGAAGCGCAGGACCAGCAGCACGGCGAGCCCGCCGACGGCGGCGCTCGCGCCGGTGGCGAGTCCGTACACGAGCAGGGTGACGGCGAACACCGACCGGCGCCCGAACCTGTCGGCCAGCAGACCGCCGACGGTGGCTCCGACGGCCATGCCGGCGAAACCGACGGAGGCGATCCACGACGCCTGCGAGGTGTCGAGCGACCAGTCGGCGATGAGCGCGGTGATGATGAACGAGATCAGCCCGACGTCCATCGCGTCCAGCGCCCAGCCGAGTCCTGAGCCGGTGAGCACCTTCAGGTGGCGACGCCCGAAGGGCAGGGCGTCGAGGCGCTGTGCCGCTGACGCGGTCGCGGTTTCGGTCATGGTCTCCATGCTATTGACCGCGCGCAGCGCCGGGCGACGCCGATCGGCCGTGCCCTGGTCAGCCCGCCGAGAGCATCTCGTGCACGAGCGGAGCGACGCGCGTGCCGTACAGCTCGATCGAGTGCAGCATCTTCTCGTGCGCCAGCGTGCCGTGCGAGAACTTGAGGTCGAAGCGGTCGAGCCCGAGGGTGCGCGCGGTCTCGGCGAGCTTGCGCGCGACGGTCTCGGGCGAGCCCGCATACACGGCGCCGTCGGGACCGAGATCGTGCTGGAACTGCAGTCGCGAGTACGGCGGCCAACCGCGCTCGGCGCCGATCGCATCGCGGTTGACCTTCATCGCGGGATACAGCTCTTCCCACGCCTGCTCGTCGGTGTCGGCGATGTGCCCGGGCGAGTGCACGCCCACCGGCATCCGCTCGGCGCCCATCGCATCGCGGGTGCGATGGAAGAGGTCGACGTACGGGCGGAACCTCGCGGCTCCCCCGCCGATGATGGCGAGCATGAGGCCGTAGCCGTGGTGGGCCGTGCGGACCACGGACTCGGGCGACCCGCCGACACCGACCCAGGCGCGGATGCCGCCCGCGGTCTTAGGGAAGACGTCGGCGTCCGTCAGGGACGGTCGCGTGCGCCCCTGCCAGGTGACGGGCTTCTCGTCACGCAGGCGACCGAACAGGTCGAGTCGCTCTTCGAAGAGGATCTCGTAGTCCGAGAGCTCGAACCCGAACAGCGGGAACGACTCGGTGAAAGATCCGCGACCGAGGATGATCTCGGCGCGGCCGTCCGAGACGGCATCGAGCGTGGCGAATCGCTCGTACACGCGGACGGGGTCGTCGCTCGAGAGGACCGTGACGGCCGTGCCGAGCCGGATGTCGCGGGTCCGAGCGGCGGCAGCGGCGAGGACGATCTCGGGGCTCGACACCGCGAACTCACGGCGGTGATGCTCCCCCACCCCGAAGAAGTGGAGGCCGACCTCGTCGGCGCGTACGGCCTGGTCGACGACGTTGCGGATGGTCTGGGCATCGCTGAGCAGTTCGCCGTCGGCATCGCTCGTCACGTCGCCGAAGGTGTCGAGTCCGAGCTCGAGGAGTGTGGTGGACATGAGCCGCCTTTCATTCATACGCATAGAACGGCCGGGTGGCGAGGATATTCCCGCCACCCGGCCGTTCGGCGCCGGCTGCCCGGTCAGGCCTCGGCGAGAGCCATCCGCAGAGTGTCGAGGCCCACGCCACCGAGGCGGAGCGCCGTCATATGGAAGGCCTTGATGTCGAAGTCGGCACCCTTGCGCTCGGCGTACTCGTCGCGGATCTGCTCCCAGATGCGCTGACCGACCTTGTACGAAGGCGCCTGCCCCGGCCAACCGAGGTAGCGGTTCACCTCGAAGCGCACGAACTCGTCGGGCATGTTGACGTTGCGCTGCATGAACGCCAGCGCGTAGTCGGCGTCCCAGACTCCCCCGCCGTCGGGGCGCTGCTTGCCGAGGTGCACACCGATGTCGAGGACCACACGCGCCGCCCGCATCCGCTGCCCGTCGAGCATTCCCAGTCGGTCGGCGGGATCGTCGAGGTAGCCGAGCTGCTGCATGAGCCTCTCGGCGTACAGAGCCCAGCCCTCGGCGTGACCGCTCGAACCCGCGAGCAGTCGGCGCCACGAGTTGAGCTCGCTGCGGTTGTACACGGCCTGGGCGATCTGCAGGTGATGGCCCGGCACGCCCTCGTGGTAGACGGTCGTCAGCTCGCGCCACGTGTCGAACGTGGTCACGCCCTCGGGAACGGACCACCACATGCGACCGGGCCGCGAGAAATCGTCGGTCGGACCCGTGTAATAGATGCCGCCCTCGTTCGTGGGCGCGATCATGCACTCCAGAGTGCGGATCGGCTCAGGGATGTCGAAGTGCGTGCGGCCCAGCTCGGCGACGGCGCGATCGCTCGTCTCTTGCATCCAGCGCTGCAGCGCCTCGGTGCCCAGCAGTTTTCGCGACCCGTCCTGCTCGAGCAAGGCGACCGCCTCTTCGACGGATGCCCCCGGCTCGATCTCGTGCGCGATCTGCTCTTGCTCGGCGACCATGCGCGCGAGTTCTTCGAGGCCCCATTCGTACGTCTCGTCGAGGTCGATGCTGGCCCCGAGGAAGCTGCGGGAGTGCAACGCGTACAGGTCGCGCCCCACGGCGTCGACCTCGGTGGTCTCGGGCAGCAGCTCGGCCGCGAAGAACCCCGCCAGAGCATCGTAGGCGACGCGTGCGGCGTTGGCGCTGTCGGCCAGGTCTCGCGCGAGCGAGGCGGGCAGACCGCCCTCGGCGGGCGCCGCGTCGCCAGCGAAGGTCGCGAAGAAGCCGTTGTCGGCGGTGTAGCGGCCGATCTGCGACACCACCTCGGCCACCTGGCGATACGCCGGGACGACGCCCCGGGCGACGCCCTCGCGCAGGGTCGCGATGTAGCCGTCGACGGCGTCGGGAACCGCAGCGAGACGCGTGGCGATGACCGACCAGTCGTCGATGGTCGCCGTGGGCATCAGGTCGAAGGTGTTCCGGATCTCTTGAGCGGGCGAGGCGATCACGTTGACGTCTCGCAGGTGCGAGCCGGCCTCGTGCAGCTCGATCTGCAGCTTCAGATCGCCCGCCAGGTCGGCCTGCGTGACCACGTCGACATGATCGCCGGGCTCGGCCGCCTCGAGCCGGGCGAGCGTCTCGCGCGCAGCGGCGACCGCCCGCTCGTGCCCGGCGGGCGAATAGTCGTCGAGCCGCCCGTTGTGTTCGAAGCGTCCGATGTAGGTCGCCAGCCCGGGTGAGAGCTCGGCGAGGGTGTCGACCCAGTCGTCGGCGATCTGATCGATCCGAGACGGGGTGCGCTGTTCGTCGGTCATTCTTCGAGACTACTCGCGGCGGTTCTCAGTGACCGGCGAGATCCCAGTCGTCACCGCGCCCGATCTGAACGTCCAGCGGCACCGTCAGCTGCGCCGCATCGCCCATGCGGTCGCGGACGATGCGCTCCGCGGCATCCCACTCCCCCGCGGCGACCTCCACGACGAGCTCGTCGTGGATCTGCAGCAGTACACGCGAACGCAGCCCCTCGTCGCGGAACTCGCGGTGGATGCGGAACAGCGCGATCTTCATGATGTCGGCGGCGCTGCCCTGGATCGGTGCATTGAGGGCGGCGCGCTCGGCGTTCTCCCGCAGTACGCGGTTGGGGCTCGCAAGATCGGGGAACGGCCGACGTCGACCGAAGATCGTCTCGGTGTAGCCGTCGATCCGGGCCTGCTCGACGCTCGAACGCAGGTAGTCGCGCACCGCGCCGAATCGCGCGAAGTACTCGAGCATGAGCTGCTTCGCCTCGGACTGCTCGATGCGCAGCTGCTTCGACAGGCCGAAGGCCGACAGACCGTAGACCAGCCCGTACGACATCGCCTTCACCTTGGTGCGCATCGCCGGCGTCACATCGGCCGGCTCGACACCGAACACCCGCGCACCTACGAAACGGTGCAGGTCTTCGCCCGACACGAACGCCTCGATGAGCCCGGGGTCTTCGGAGAGGTGCGCCATGATGCGCATCTCGATCTGCGAGTAGTCGGCCGTCAGCAGCGTCTCGTATCCCTCGCCGACCTCGAAAGCGGCACGGATGCGGCGGCTCTCTTCGTTGCGGATCGGAATGTTCTGGAGGTTGGGGTCGGTGCTCGAGAGGCGCCCGGTCTGGCTGCCCGTCTGCACGTACGTCGTGTGGATGCGGTCGTCCGCGCCGATGGCGGCGTCGAGCGACTCGATGATCTGGCGCAGCTTGGTGGCCTCGCGGTGCTGGAGCAGCTGTGCCAGGAACGGATGCGGGTTCGACTCCTGCAGGTCGGCCAGGACCGCGGCATCCGTCGAATACCCGGTCTTCGTCTTGCGCGTCTTCGGCAGCTCGAGTTGGTCGAACAGGACCTCTTGCAGCTGCTTCGGCGAGCCGAGGTTCACCTCGCGGCCGATCGTCTCGAACGCGTCTCGGGCGATCGCCTCGGCGCGGGCGGCGAGCTCGGCCGAGAACGTCGACAGCTTCTCGTGCGACACGGCGACACCGGCGAGCTCCATGTCGGCGAGGGTGTCGAGCGTCGGCAGCTCGATCTCTGCGAGCACGCGGCCGACCGACTCGGGAAGTTCGGCGCGCAACGCCTCGGAGACGCGCAGCACGAACCACGAGAGCTGTCCGGGAGTCGCTCCCTCGGTCTCGGGCACCAGCTGCGACGGATCGGCCTCGGGCAGCTTCTCGTCGAGGTAGCGATGGACGAGGTCGGCGAGCGTCTTGTCGGGGAAACTCGGCCGCAGCAGCCACCCGGCGAGGAGCGGATCGAACGTCAGGCCCGAGACCACGACGCCGGCGCGCCGGAGAGCCTTGACCTGGATCTTGGCGTCGGCGAGAACCTTCGGCTGGTCCGACGTCAGCCACGGGCGGAGGGCATCGGCCACCGCGTCGGTCCACGTCGCCTCGACGGCCTCATCGAGCGTCGCCAGTCCGATGCGCTGCGGCAGCCCGCCGGCCACCGTGACCGTCACGCCCACCGGAGACGTCTGTGCGATGGCCCAGGCGCCGAGAGCGTCGGCATCCGGCTCGGTCGGCGTCGGGGCGGGCACGGCCGGCGCGCTCTGTTCGACCGCCATCGCCGGGTCGGCACCTGCGGCCTCGAACACGCGCGGCAGGAGGGTTCGGAACTCGAGCCGCGCGAAGATGTCGCGCACCGCTTCGGCGTCGATGGGCTTCACCGCGAGATCGTCGGGCCCGACGGGCAGCTCGACGTCGCGCAGCAGAGCGTTGAGCGAGCGGTTGCGTCGAACGTCTTCGAGGTGGTCGCGGAGGTTTCCGCCGACCACGCCCCCGATCTTGTCGGCGTTCGCGATCAGGGCTTCGAGGGTGCCCCACTGGGTGAGCCACTTGACCGCGGTCTTCTCGCCCACCTTGGGCACACCGGGGAGGTTGTCGCTCGTCTCGCCGACGAGAGCCGCGATGTCGGGATAGTTGTGCGGCGGCAACCCGTACTTCTCGACGACCGATTCCGGCGTGTACCGCTTCAACTGCGAGACGCCCTGCACGCTCGGATACAGCAGGGTGACATCGTCGGTGACGAGCTGGATCGTGTCGCGGTCGCCCGAGCAGACGAGCACGTCGTAGCCGGCGGCCGCCCCCTGAGTCGCGAGGGTCGCGAGGATGTCGTCGGCCTCGAAGTCGGGCTTGGTCAGGACGGTGACGTTCATCGCGGCCAGGCACTCCTGCAGGAGCGGGATCTGACCCTTGAACTCTGCGGGCGACTCGGACCGGTTCGCCTTGTACTCCGCGTACTCGCGCGTGCGGAACGACTCTCGCGAGGTGTCGAAGGCGACCGCGAGATGCGTCGGCTTCTCGGCCTTGATGAGGTTCACGAACATCGACAGGAACCCGTAGATGCCGTTGGTGTGCTGACCGTCTTTCGTCGTGAAATTGTCCACCGGCAGCGCGAAGAACGCACGGTACGCCAGCGAGTGGCCGTCGACGACGAGAAGGGTAGGCTTTGCGGGATCCGTCACCCTGCAAGCCTAACGAGGGCTGACGACACCCGAACCGCGGCGACCGAAGGTGATGCATGGCCGAGAACTCGAACACCCACGACGGGCTCGCCTGGGCCACCGCCCGAGGAAAGGGAGCCCTCGCCGAACGCATGGGTATCGAGTTCATCGAGTTCACGGTCGAGCGCGCCGTGGCGACGATGCCCGTCGAGGGCAACACGCAGCCCGTCGGCCTGCTGCACGGCGGCGCCTACGTCGTGCTCGGCGAATCGCTCGGCTCGATGGCGGCGAACCTGCACGCGGGCCCCGGGCGTCTGGCCGTCGGAATCGACATCAATGCCACGCACACCCGATCGGCCACCTCGGGGATCGTGACCGGGGTGTGCACGCCGATCCACCTGGGCCGGTCGATGACGGTTCACGAGATCGCCGTGAGTGACGAGCAGGGGCGGCGTTGCTCGACGATCCGCATCACCAACCTGATCAAGGATGCCCCCGGCATCCCGTCGGCCTGATCGCAGCGCACGATCGCTCCAGGCCCCGCGGGTATGCCGCGCGCAGCGACGGCGGAACCGCGGGCGGGCGACTACTTCTTCGGAGCCAGCTGCTCGATGATCGCCTTCGCGACGTCCTGCATCGTCAGACGGCGGTCCATCGAGGCCTTCTGGATCCACCGGAACGCCTCGGGCTCGGACAGCCCCATCTTCTCGTTCAGCAGGCCCTTCGCACGGTCGACCAGCTTGCGGGTTTCGAAGCGCTCGACCATGTCGGCGACCTCGGCCTCGAGCGTGATGATCTGCTCGTAGCGGGCCAGGGCGATCTCGATGGCCGGAAGCAGGTCGTTCGGAGTGAACGGCTTCACGACGTACGCGAGGGCGCCGGCCTCGGTCGCGCGCTCGACCAGCTCTTTCTGGCTGAAGGCGGTCAGCAGCACGACGGGGGCGATGTGCGCCTTGCCCAGCTTCTCGGCCGCTGAGATGCCGTCGAGAATCGGCATCTTGACATCCATGATGACGAGGTCGGGACGCAGTTCGGTCGCCAGCTGGACGGCGGTCTCACCGTCGCCGGCCTCACCCACGACGTCGAAACCGTTGTCGCGGAGGATCTCGACGATGTCGAGACGAATGAGCGACTCGTCCTCGGCCACGACCACGCGACGGGGAGTCGGGGCGGCGGCGGGGGTGGTGGGTTCTTCCTCTGTCACCGTTCGATCCTACGGTATCGCCGTTGGCGACACGTCTTCGTCGCGGTGCGGCGCGAAGACCGCGGGTCGGCGACGCGCGCGATTCCCGGTAGGCTCGGATGCACGTGCGCCGGTGTGGCGGAATGGCAGACGCGACCGACTCAAACTCGGTTGTCTTCGGACGTGTGGGTTCGACTCCCACCACCGGCACGCAGAATGCGCCGTCCCGTCCGGGAGCGGCGCATTCGTCATCGTGGCTCGTCTCTTCGACGACGCGAGGGCGGACGCCCCCTCTCGGAGACATCCGCCCTCGCGTGCTATCGACCGGTGACCTACTGCGCAGCCTGGTAGATCGGGGCCTTGCCGTGCACGGCGTCACCGATCTTGTGGATGCGGATGTCGTTGGTCGCGCCCTCGATTCCCGGAGGGGACCCCGAGATCACGACCACCTTGTCGCCGACCTGCGCCTGGCCGGTCGAGAGGAAGTAGTCGTCGACCTGGTGGTACATGAGGTCGGTGTGCGCGACCTCTTCGACCAGGCTCGAGCGGATGCCCCACGTCAGTGCCATGCGACGACGGATCGCCGGGTCGGTGGCGAAGGCGATCATCGGGATCGCCGGGCGCAGGCGCGACATGCGACGAGCGGTGTCACCCGACTCGGTGAACATGCAGAGGAACTTCGCGTCGATGAACTGCGCGACCTCCATCGCCGCCAGCGTGATCGCACCGCCCTGGGTGCGGGGCTTCGCGGTCAGCGGCGCGATGCGCTCGAGGCCGTGCGTCTCGGTCGAGTCGACGATACGGGCCATCGTCTCGACGACGCCGACGGGATACTTGCCCACGCTGGTCTCGCCCGAGAGCATGACCGCGTCGGCACCGTCGAGCACGGCGTTCGCGACGTCGCTGGTCTCGGCACGGGTCGGGACCGGGTTCTCGATCATCGAC
>JAAIGE0101265566.1_pt1 | contig 31857 bp, 33 predicted proteins | sample 6487951 | NCBI WGS metagenome assembly JAAIGE01 (sample SAMN13974128, study PRJNA590717) | phyllosphere metagenome | biome: tomato field; feature: multiple bacterial spot infested tomato fields; material: tomato leaves; isolation source: leaves from tomato fields | host: Solanum lycopersicum ...
GAACTCGAGACAATCACCGACGACGTCGTCGAAGCCGCCGCCAGCGTACTCGTCATCGGGAGCTGACCGGCGCCACCGAACGATCACAGAACACCGCCATCAAGCGAGCAACTCCACAGGTCCCGCCGGTGTTCGTGTCGGCGCTGAACGATAGACCCGTACGTTAATCTGTCCGGTGAGGGTGCCTCTATCGATACACAATCTGGCGCCGGGGGAGCGATTCATGCTGATCGGTTACGCGAGGGTGTCGACGTCGAAGCAGGATGCGGCGTCGCAGCGCGAGGCACTGCTCGCCGCCGGCGTCGCCGAAGACCGCATCTATGTCGACGCGGGTCGCACCGGTCGCACAATGACCGGTCGGGTTGCGCTCGAGCAGGCGCTCGCGGCCGCGCGCGAGGGGGACACGTTCGTGGTCACGAAGCTCGATCGTCTCGCGCGCTCCATCCGTGACTTCCACGACCTGGCCGACGCGATCACCGCGAAGGGCGTCGCGCTGCAGATCGGTGGGCAGACCTATGACCCGACAAGTCCCATGGGCCGGATGTTCTTCTCGCTGCTGGCGACGTTCGCGGAGTTCGAGTCCGACCTCATCCGTGAGCGCACGAAGGAAGGCATGGCGATAGCGAAAGCGAAGGGCCGGCTGCGCGGCCGCGCGCCGAAGCTGAAGCCGGCGCAGGAAGCGCACGCGCTCGCGCTGCTGGATGCGGGGGAGCAGACCCCGGCTGAGGTGGCGGAGTTGTTCGGGGTGAGCCGAACGACGCTCTATCGCGCGAAGGAGCGGCGCGCTGCTCGAGGGCTCGCCACTGTCGAGGCTGTTCTGCCTGGGGTCGAGGTCGGCCGGTAGCCGCACGCTGCTCACGGAGGCGGCGAGCCCGGCTCGAACGGGCCTGTTAGACATGCCGTATGGGGATGACGATCTGGGGGTGCTCGCGAGTGACAGCAGTCCCGCTCATCGCGATTGCGACGGGCCTGCTTCTCGTGGGATGCGCCGGGGTCGATCGCTCGACCGTCAGGCCCGCAGGCGCGACGACTACTTGGACCTTGGCGGTAACTCCGCACGTGGACACCCAGCCATGCGAATCGGATCCGTCCGTTGACTACACCCTCCAGCCGGCCATCATGCCTCCGATGAGCGTGAGTATTGTGCTGGAGCTCGGCGCGATGGCGGCCGACGCTGAGCGCGTGGCCGATTGCGTCGAGGGCCTCATGCGAGAAGGCACCATCACGCTCGTCCCGCCCGGATGCCTGCCCGTTTCCATGGACGAGGACGTACTGGCCTGTCACGAGGCCGAGCCGCTCTGACCGGCCGCCGCAAGGCTGAGCCGAACCAGGTCCCGATCTACCCGCCGAGCCCCCGATCACGGCGCCGGCTGAACCCGCGACCGATCCCGCTGACGTTGCCGTCTCGGTGGTGGGACTAGGTGGTTCGTATCGGAGTCCTTCGCCTCGCCAGCATGTGTATCTGGGCTTCGCGACCTTCGCGACGCACCCGCGTCAATCCTCGCTGCCCAGGGACGTTTCGCAGACGAGCCCTCGTCCATTCAGCGCGACAGATCTGCGAGCGCACGAGCTACGCGTTCGCGTTCGAACACGGCTCCCGGACCCGGAATGCGGGCGAGCTTCATGTCCAGGTCCAGCAGGGTGGGCCTCATCGCAGCGATAGCGAAGTGGTCGACGAGGCGCAGCGCATCCCAACGCTCCGAAGCATCGTCCGACAGAAGCCACTCAGCCAAGAGGGGCTCAACCTGCACTCGTTCCGCCTCGTCGAGAGCACGAAAGTACCGATCCAGCTGATCGGTGACGACGTAGCTCTGCTTGCTTGAGGGCGCCATCTCGATCGCTCTGTCGCGGGCCTCGATGAGCCTGCGTGCGCCGTCCTCTGCTGCAGCCAAGTCTGTGCCGTCTCTCTTCGTCGCCTCGCGGGGTTGTGCAGCATGCTGTCGCATAACGATCGTTGGTGTCACGGTCGCGGGGGAGTGGTTGCGACACATAGTTGCGGGAATCGCATCGCCAGCATTCCCCCGGCTCCGGCGTGAGCTCGCTCGGCAGGATCCGGGACGTCTCGTAAGCCAACGGTTGCGAGACGCCACGATCTACTTTTCAGCCATCTGCTTCATCTCGGTGAGCCATGTGGTGACCTCGGACGTCAGTCCCATCGCGTCCAGATGGGATTTGGTCATCTGAGGGAAACCGGCTTCCGCCAACTTCGCTTTGACTCTTCCCGCGCTAAGAGACACTTTCGACGAATCTGCGCCAAGCGCCGATGCGATCAATTTCGGGACATCGGCGTCGGCCGAAATCGTTATCTCGACGTCGAACAGAGCCTTCACGACGTCCGGATGGATGTAGTTCTCCATCTCGAGGCGCTTCGTTAGTCGCGCTGTCGATCCATCCGCCCGCGCGTTGATCTCCTCGACCGCCTCTGCATAGCTAGCCACGTCACGGTCGTAGAGATGGAATTCGGGCCTTCCGAAGCCTTTGAGATACCGAGAGGCGACCCATTGCTTGAGCGTCCCCCCTCCCAGCGGAACGAAGGCGAAACGGGCGTCCGTCGCGAGGTCGACATTGGTGCTGTCGACCTTGTTGAGCGCGCCGCTTAGGGCACGGAGTGCGGCCACATCGTGTGGACCCTCAACGCATATGAGCACGCGAACACGATCGTCGGGAAGAATGCCGAGCTCATCGGCGATTGCATCCCAGGCAGGCACGCCCGCCGACTCAATTCGAGGGCCCGACGAGGTCTTGGAGACGAAGCGAAGGCTGTCTGCCGGGAGATGGCTGGCGACTCCTGGACTATGCGTTGTCAGCAGAACCTGACATCCCTCCGAGCGCGCCATCTGTTCAAACGACTCGAGAAGCACCTTCTGATTTCGAGGATGCTGCGACGTCTCGGGCTCTTCGATCGCGTAGATGACGCTGCTTTTCGAGCCTTCGGTCATCTTGCGTTCTGCTTCGGCTTTGAAGAAACTCACTAGAACGAGACGCCTGACGCCGCTGCCGCGCTTGTTGATTGCGATTCCGTCAGTGCCCTCCAGGGCGACGCTGAATAGAGACGCCCATCGCGGATCGCTCTTGAACATCGGAACGAGGCCCTCGGCCAGATCGCTGTCCAGCTCAGTCAGGGCGGTGTGCGTGCGCGTAGCCAGTTCCGTCGCTCTCTCGCGGACTGCTTCGACCACGTCCGCTAGAGCCTTTGTCACCTCTGGTTCCGCCAGGGCGGTTGAGATCGCCAGTTTCATGGGATCTTGAACTTCATTGTCCGAATCTCGGCTTGCACGGTCAGATTGGAAGAGTGCGAAATGAGGCAACAGGGGAGAGAGATTCTCCCAGATGCGCTTCGAGTCCTCTTTCGAGACCGGCACTTCGGTCTCCTCCGCCTGCAGCTCACTGGTGCTATCCCACAATGCATGCCTCATCGCCGGGTTGCTCGACTTGTTGACCACCGCTGCATCCTCAGTCGACAGCAGCCCGTTCAGTCGAGCTTTTAGCGCGGCGTTTGTGAGTAGTAGAAGATCTGACAAACCTTCTGCGCGCGGGTGTTCGCAGACGACGACAACCTCCTCCTTGGGCTTGGCGCCCGAGCAATCCCACCGCTTCCGGATCTTTAGTCGCCCATCCGCTGTCAGGAGGTGTTCCCGAGCGAGCGAGGTCTCGGCCTGCTTGTCGAGAATCAGCGTGGCCGGCAAGGCGCTGAAGGTGCAGGTGATTTCGAAGTAGGTCGCCTCGGTCTTTACGTTCAGGTCACCGACATCTGGCTTGACTAGTTCGTGCCCGAAGAAGATGGCCAAGGCTTCCAATATCGTCGATTTTCCGACGTCATTGCGTCCAACGATGGTCGTGAGGTCCGCGACTTGAATCTCCTGCTCATCGGTGTAACCGCGGAAGTTTTTCACTGCTACAGCGTCCAGTCGCATGCTTCTCCTTGTTCGGTCTGTATCTGAGTATTGCTCGCTCGCGATCTGCTGGGCACCCCTAGTCGTGAGCCCCAATCGGGGGAGTTAGCGGCATCGACGCCGCACGCAGACTCAGAGCGGGGCGACTGTGCGCCCGAGTCGCTCGGGCGCAGTACTGTGCCGTCGGCTCGCAGGGCCTTCCGGACGCGATCGTTCGCGTCGAAGCGCTCACCGTCGCGCCACAGAAGGGCCGTCTTCATAGTCAGGTCGAGGGCGTGCCCGAGCTGACCACGGGGCAGAAGGAGAAGCGTTCTAAGCCTAAAGGGCTGGAATGACGCTCGCCGATAATGCCTGTTTTGTCTTCGCGGCCTCTCAAACATCGACGGGTGGCTGGAGGTGATCAAGACTGATCAAGATGCCACATCGGTACAACAGTCATGACGGCATCGCTGGTCAAGGCCAACGGGGGCCGGCAATGTTTCCCGAGCATCGGTGCGACAGATACTCGTGGTGGTTGCCGTTGCAATGGCTCGGAAGTGCTCAACCCCGAGTCCGAACGACCCTTGAGGCGGTAACTGCCATTCCGGCGGCCGCAAGTCTCCGCGGTCATCGGATGGCAAGAGCTTCAGTGTGGGCCGTGTCGACTACGCGGTTACCGAACGGCGCATCCCTTGGCACGGTTGAGAGGTCTCAGTTCTCGAGCTGCGGGGGTATTCAGGCGGAGCGCAGGGTCTGGCGAGAGACGTCAGCGATTGTTGCCCATTCCCCAGTGGTAGCGGAGCGCAGCACGGCGTCGACGATGCGCACGGAGCGGAGCCCGTCGTGTACCGTCGGGAGGCCTTCCGGTACATCTCCGCGGGCTGCGGCGTAGGTGTCGGCAACATACTGCGCGAAGGCGTCCGTCCAGCCCTGCGAGTGGCCGGCGGCGATGCGGGTCATCCGGGCCTGGTCGGGCGACATGGTGCCCTCGCCGCGGCGGATGATTCGTGCGCCGTCGGTGCTGCCGAACCATGCCTGTTCGGGGTGCTCCTGGTCGAAGACTGCGGAGCCCTTCGAACCGTCGACCTCGAGCCAAACTCGGTTTTTCCTGCCCGCACTCACCTGGCTAATGACAGTGTTGGCGATGATGCCGCGCTGCGTGCGGAACGTCGCGACGGCGATGTCCTCTGTGGTGACGGGGAGCCGTTCCGCCGCGCTGGTGCTTTTGCCGCCAAAGGAGGCGCCGGAGATCGCGGGTCGATCTGGGTAGGCGATGGAGATGGCAGCGGAAACGGCAGCGAAGTGCTCTCCGGTGACGAACTCTGTCAAGTCTGCCCAGTGGGAGCCGACGTCCGCGAAGGCACGCGAGGCGCCGCCCTGCTCGGGGTCAACCCGCCACGACGAGGTATCCGGGCTGGCGAGCCAGTCCTGCAGGTAGGTGCCGTGGGCGAGGAGTACGTCGCCAAGCTCGCCCGCGATGCGCCGGGCGCGTATCTCACGAATCATGGGGTGGAACCGGTACACGAAAGGCACCGTCGCGACAATCCCGGCGCGGTCGACGGCGTCGACGATGCGCTCGGCATCATCCGCGGTCATGGCGATGGGCTTCTCGAGCACCAGGTGGATGCCCGCTTCTGCGATGGCAAGGGCGTAGTCGAGGTGGGTTTTGTTCGGTGTGCAGACGTGGATGACGTCAGGGCGGTCGGCGATGACCTCGTCGAGCGAAGCGTAGCCGCGGGCCACGCCCCACTCGGCCGCGACGCTCTTGGACCGTGTCGGAGACGATCCGAGCACGCCGGCCACGTGGGCGCCGGCGTCCCTCGCTGCGCGAAGATGTGCGGCGCCGATCATGCCGGTGCCGATGATTGCGACACGGGGATTCCGGTGTTGCATGAGTGACTCCTTGGGTAGAGCGATCAGCGAGTGCCCTTGACGGGCAGGATGCAGAGAGTGGTGAGTGCGGCGAAGATCGCTGCGGTGACGAACACCGTTACGTAGTCGCCCGCGGCGGTGTTCGCGCCGATGAAGTGGCAGCGCCGGGGCGGTGGCGGATACGACTTTGCGAGGTCGCCTGCGCATCCTCGCGCGTCTCGGGGTAGGGCTTATCGCAAAGCACCGCTCTCTTACCGGCGCGCATAGCCGCGATCACCTGTTCGGCGTGGAAGCGCGAGGGGCTGCGGAGGGTGGCGGCATGGTCGGCCGGGTCGGCGAGCAGCTCGTCGAGTGTGGCCGGGTGTGCGGCGCCGACACGGCGCGTTGAAGCCTCGGCCACCTCGGCTCTGGCGTCCGTCACATGGGTGATAGTGATGCGGTCAGCGAGTCGCGCCACGGTTGGCAAGCAAATGGCCTGCAGGTCGGTGCCGGCGCGAAGCATGCCAACACCGAGAATCTCGTGCGCGGTCATTGAGCAACCTCCGGCTGCTGCTCGTGCCAGGTGGCAGTGACAATTGGGTCCATTGATACTTCTCATCGGGCGTGATCTGCGCGAAACTGTATCACCTTTAAAGATTCGCGCGCGTGAATCTGCGCATGCCCTTTAGAGCACTGACTTTGCTGGCAGGATTATCACGACATGGTGTCGTAACCTGCCATGGCTGAGGCGCAGATGCGCACCCTCTGGCTGGAGATGTCTATGCATGAGTCAGGCACGATCAACGTTGATGTCTTGGATCGCCTGGTGCATCATCCAGGCGGGGAGGTTGTCGTTCGGGACTACCTGCCTGCGCGTCTTGTTCACGCGACTCCATTGCTGTGGCTTCACGGGCGTGCTTTCGTCGAAGCAGGCCTTCACGATGCTGAGTCGGCCACGGTTGCCCGATCGATCGCGTCGTCAGGCCGCTGGGTGCGCGCGGTCGACTATCGGCTGATGCCAGCACGTGGACTGTTGACCAGGGACCCGAAGCGACAGGTTAATAGGTTTCCTGCTGCGCTCGATGATGTTGTAGCGGCGGCCGAGGACTTGACTCTTGCGGCTCGAGCTCCACTGTTTATCGGAGGTGCGAGCGCGGGCGCCAGCCTCGCTGCGTCCGCCGTGGCATGGTTGAGCGTCTGCCGTACCTTGCCCGTGCTCGGGGCAATTCTCGCTTACGGGGTTTATCACAGTTCGCTACCGGAGCCGGATGGTGCGATCCGGGTTTCTGCACGCTTCACCATGGCCCGCTCGATCATGCGGCGAGTAAGCCAGTACTACGTAGGTGATTCATCGGTTGTTGTTCGTGGGCAGGCGTTCGCGGGCGAGTCTGATCTACGCAACTTCCCTCCATCGCTCGTCATTGACGCTGAGCGTGACGTGCTGCGAGTCTCTGGCGCGGCGTTTCAGCACGCACTTCGCTCTTCCGCAGTGCCGACGTCGTATCTCGTCGTGCGTGGGAGCCGTCACGGTTTCTTGAAGCGCCCGAGCAGTGAGCCTGCCCGTACGACGCTTCCTGCGATCCACCACTGGGCACGGTCCATCGAGCTTGCGGCCGGGTGACGGGCGGTCTAATACAGGGCGGGGTCCCACCAGCTTCGTTGACATTCAGCGCTGCAGTGACGACGCGGCTCCGTTGCTGTGGGGCGGAAGATCGTCGCGCAGGTATCGCAGTGCCGGTAACCACAAAGGCGCAGATAGATGGGCGTGGTGACGGCTCCTAAGCATCGCCGGGCGAGCGTTCCGTTGTTTTGACGACTTCCAGAGGGAGGTTCAGGCCGAAAACTCATGACGTCGCTCACCCGTGCAGGAACGCGCGGTCATCGGTTGCGTCGGTCTTTTTCATCTTCATCGAGCTGCTGTTGTACGAGCTCACTGATGTCGATGGGCACGGTCGGTGGGAGATTGACATCGTCGGGGCGGATCATGGGGCCTCTGCTCTGATGGATCGAGTCTCAAAGCTGCGGTTTGTGGTCCGCGGCGGTGAGCTTGCGGGGACGAGGGGCCCCTCCCCGCGGAGGGAGGGAATCATCCGCGGGGAGGGGTGTTTCGCAGCTGACCCCCGGCAGCTGCGTGCCGGCCTGTGTCTCGCCGTGTCCAGTGCCGAGACGGCCGACCCTCCGGCCTCGCACTCCAGTTGCGACGCCGGTGGCTTGGTGCGAGAAGCGGCGAGGGTGCGCGACCTAGGTCGGGCCGCGCACCGGTGCCGCCTACTCGTATCGGAGGGAGGTGACAGGGTCAGCCTTTGCAGCGCGCGCTGCCGGAAGGGTGCCGGCGACGAAGGCGATCGCCATGATGAGCAGGATGATCGAGCCGACCGAGAGTGGGTCGAAGGCGATCAGCGTCAGACCGGGAAGCTCGGAAAGCGGTCCGCTCGCCAACGCCGAGCTGATACCAACACCGACGCCGACCGCGGCGAGTGCGCCGATGGCGCTGCCGAGGAAGCCGATAAATGCGGCCTCGAGGCTGAAGAGCCCGAAGACCTTGCCGCTGCTCATACCCATCGCCTTCATGAGCCCGATCTCTCGGGTGCGCTCCTGCACCGACATGTACAGCGTGTTGATGATGCCGAAGCTTGCAGCGAGGAGCGCGATTGCGGCAAAGGCGTTGAGGCCGAGGACGAGACCGTCAATGACCGTTTTGAAGGCGCCGAGCTGGTCGTCGACTGTGGAGCCGGCATATCCGGCGTCGGCCAGGCGGTCCTTGATCGTCGCGATCTCGTCGGCATCAGCGTTGGCATCGAAGCGGGCGCTTGCCTGCGAGTACTGCTCGGGCTGCTCCGTAGCCGCACCGGAGTTCTGCGTCGAGTAGATGAGGTCGGCGAACGCACTATTAGGCACGATGCTGGTACCCGTCGCGGAAACGAGACCCTCTTCGGAGACGCCGACGACGGTTGCTTCAAGCAGGTGCTGCTCCCGAACGAGATCTGTGACTGCGACCGTGACGGTCTTGCCGAGCGCGTCCGAAGGCTCGTCGAATCCGAGGGGCTCGACGAACGAGACGGGCAGAACGACCTGCGATTCAGTGGTGTCGTTGTCAAGGGCATCGCCGTCGGCGAGCTGCAAGGTGGCGCCAAGACCGAGACCAGTGGCGGTCACGCTGTAGGCGGTGCCGCCGTTGTAGGAGATGTAATCAGTGCTGAATGCACGTGATGCCTGTACCTCCTCGATGCCATCGATCTTCTCAATGGTGTCGAGGTCATCGAGCGTCAGAGCTGCGATGCTATAGCCGGGGATACCGGAGGTGATGGCTTCGGGATCGTATTCGGCGGGGCCGGTGCTTGCTCCAGGCGTCGCAGTCGTGTCAGCCGCCGGGGTGACGGTCATCACGTCGTCCGAGCCGAGCCCTGCGACGGTGTCGTCGATGTAGGAGTTAATGCCCGTTCCAAGCCCGCTCGTGAGTGCGAGCGTGAAAGCGCCAACGAAGATCGCAAGGATCGTGAGCAGCGTCCGGGTCTTCGATCGGAATGTGTTCGCCACCGCCGTGGGAACAAGGTCTGCAGTCTTCACGCGGCGACCTCCGTTCCGTTCTCGACGAGGAGCCCGTCGCGAATGAGGAGCTGACGATCGCACCGGGCGGCGAGCTCCTCATCGTGCGTGACGACGATCAGCGTGATGCCGTGGTCGCGGTTGAGGCCGAAGAGAATGTCCTCGACAATCGCGCCGGTCTTCGAATCGAGATTGCCGGTCGGTTCATCGGCAAAGATGATGCGCGGGTTGTTGACGAGCGCGCGCGCGATGACCGCGCGCTGCTTTTGACCACCGGAAAGGTCCGTGGCCTTGTTCTGAGCCTTGCTGGCCAGATCGAGCTGCTCCAGCGCGGCCATGCCCCGACGCTTGCGCTCAGCCCGACCAACGCCGGCGATCTTCATCGGCAGCACCACGTTGTCCAGGACCGAGGTCTTCGCTGTGAGGAAGAACTGCTGGAACACGAACCCGAAGGTGCGGTTACGGGTCTTGTTGAGCTTGCTGCCCGAGAGCTGCGTCGTCTCGACACCTTCGAGTTCAATCGTGCCGGAGGTCGGAGCATCGAGCAGGGCCAGAGCGTGCATCAACGTCGACTTGCCGGATCCGCTCTTGCCGATGATAGCAATGCTCTCGCCTTTGAAGATGTCGAAGCTGACGCCGCGGAGGGCGTCGAAGCGGTTGGGTCCGCGCCCGTATGAGCGGCGCACGTCCTTCACCGAAATCAATGGAGTGGACATCGATGTTCTTTCTCTGGAGGGCAGGTAGTGCACCAAGCTTGAGTTTTCGGGCTCCTCGCGGGCATCCGTTGATCGTGTCGACGTCGCTGAGCCCTGCAGCTCAGCATTCGTACGCCAGCAGTAGTACGGCGGGCAAGCCTGGTAACGGTCGCCAGTTAGCTGCAGCGTCGTGAGAATGAATGCATGGCATTGGTCTGGAGCCGAGGTAAGAGGACGTCCGCTTCGCGGCTGGACGTCGCGGCCGGCGATGTCTTGGCGGCAGCGTTCTTCGTGGTGATGGCGGCGATCTTCCAGCAGACCGACGACGAGCTGCGTCCGGAAGCGCTGCTCACCCGAGTGCTGGTCGTTCTTCCTGTGCTGTTGTTTCCGCTGCGACGCCAGTACCCGGTGCTGACGATCTCGCTTTCTCTCGTTTTGCAGCTCGGCCTCGCGATGCTGAACGTGCTGGCGCCCGGGGTACTGCTCAGCATCATCGTGTTCGCCTACTCGGCAGCACTTGTGACCAGTCTTCGCCGCAGCATCGCGGTGGCCATCTGCGCGACGCTAGCGATACTGCTGAGCGGTCAGATCCTTGCCCTCGAGAATGCTCTCGACCCTCGCCTCATGCAGTTCGTCGTCGGTGTCGCGTTCGCCATCGCGCTAGGAGCGTTCGTACGCGTGAGGCGGCAGTACATCGCTGCTCTGCTTGATCGTGCCGAGCGCGCCGAGCGAATGTTGGGCATCGAGGCTCAGCAGCGCGTCACGGAAGAACGTCTGCGCATCGCCCGCGACCTTCACGACACTGTCGCGCACCAAATCGCCGTCATCAGTCTCAGCGCCGGCGTCGCTTCAGCGGCGCTGAAGGAGCGACCCGAACGAGCTGCGACCGCTCTCGAAGCGATCGGCGTCTCGGCGCGGACGGTCCTCAAAGAGATCGCCGACCTGCTGTCGGCTTTGCGGTCGATGGGCGAGGAACCGGCAGATCGACCTGGACTGGAGCAGCTGGACGAGCTAATGCAACGGTTCGACCGCGCGGGGATGGACGTGACCTGTCGCACAGAAGGGTCCTTGGCCGACGTCCCGAACAACGTCGGACGAGTCGCGTACCGCGTGCTTCAAGAAGGACTCACGAACGCGCACAAGCACGGAGCCGATCATCGAGCCCACATCGTGCTCACGCACAGTCCCGGACACCTTGAGGCGACTGTCAGCAACCCAATCGCATCCTCCGCGGACGCACCGAGCGAGTTGAGCGGGTTCGGCCTGCTAGGGCTGCGCGAGCAGGTCGCGTCTATTGGAGGCTCCTTGCGATCCGGCCCCGCCCCGGGCGGCTTCCGTCTGGCCGTTTCTCTCCCCACCAACTTGGAGCCCACCTCGTGATCTCAGTCCTCATCGCCGACGACCAACCGCTGATTCGCCAGGCTGTTGCCGATCTGCTCGATCAGGATCCCGACATCACGATCGTGGGCCAAGCAGCGGACGGACGAGAGGCCCTGATGAAGGCAGATTCGGCGCGCCCAGACGTCATCGTCATGGATTTACGGATGCCGGTTCTCGACGGCATCGCCGCCACGCAGATGCTGAGTGCATCCCCTCGCCTAGCTGCGACGAAGGTGCTGGTCCTGACAACGTTCGAGGACGACGAAAATGTGTTCGCCGCGCTGCGCGCCGGTGCCAGCGGATTCATCGGGAAGGGGGCGCAACCCGAAGAAATCGCTCGTGCCGTGCACGCCGTGCATGGCGGCGAAGCGCTGCTGTCACCGGTTGCCACACGCGGCCTCATCGAGAAGTACTTGCGTGTGTCGGCCGACGAGCGGCAGCTGACGCCGACCCCAGGTCTCGAGACGTTGACGGAGCGCGAGTTCGAGGTCTTGGTGCAGGTCGCTCGCGGCCGCTCAAATGCTCAGATCGCCCAGCAGATTTTCGTTTCGCCACACACAGTCAAGACGCACGTCTACCGAGTGATGAGCAAGCTGCAGGTACATGATCGAGCGCAATTGGTCATCATCGCCTATGAAAGCGGTTTGCTTCGCCCAGGCGACGAGCGCGTTCGCGATTTTGGGGAAAGCAGCTAACGCCGTCGGTGAACTTCTTGGACCTCAGCGGGGCTCTGCAGCGCCGCCAAACTCAACGCGATGGTGCGTTGCACAATGGCGTCGGCTCGAAGAGGGAATACAGCAATCTGACGGACTGCAACCTCGACCATGCCGGCGAGAAGCAACACGTCGAGGTGCCGGTCTCCCGAGGGCGCGAAGGTACCCTCCGCCGCACCTCGGTCGATGACTGCCGCGGTGATCGATCTGATTCGAGTGACGGCTTCGGCCACGGCGGAGGATTCCGGTGCATCGACCTCGAGAGCGATGAGGCGTCGCACGCCGGCTGCATGAGAGAGCAGCTGACGGCGGAGCATCTCGGCGAGTAGGTCAGGGGTTGGGTCCGTTGATTCGGCTGCGAGCGTCTCGACGAGGTCGGCGAATCGCTCTGCGCTCTCTGCGGCCGCGGCGTGGAGCAGGGCGGCCTTGTCTGGCGCGTAGTTATAGACCGCGGTCCGCGAGACCCCCGCACGGGTTGCGATGGCACCGAGGGTGATCTGGTCGAACGTGCTCTCGGCAAGCAACTCGTCCAGGGCCGTGTAGAGCGCGGCCCGCGTCGTCTCGCGATGTTCGGCGAGAGAAGCAGCGGCGATTTTCGGCATACCCCAGTATCGGACGGAGCGTCGCGTCGCGGACACAACGGGCATGGCACGAACGTCGAGCGGAGGGTCACCGCTGTGACCCTCCGCTCGACGTGCACGCTGCGTCGGAGCCGTGGACCTAGGCTGCGTTGCCCGCCGTTAGGGCTGGGAACGCACGACGCACCGCATCGAGCGTCGCGGAGGTTCCGGTCCAGGGATCGATCTTCTGGCCTTCCCACTCGACGCTGACCGAGCCGGTGTAGCCAGCGTCGGCGACGATCTTCAACGCCCGGTCGACATCGAGCAGAGGGGTGCCGTCCGATCGGGGGTCGTACGCCTTCGCGTGCACGAGCTCAGCATGAGGGGCGAGCCGAGCGATGTGGTCGTAGACGATCTCAGCGTCGATCGCGAGATCATCTACTTCCTTGCCGGACAGCTTCGCGACGGAGACGTCCTGAACGGGGGAGAAGTTGCCGATGTCGAGCAGGATCCCGAGCTGGTTCACCCCGACCTCTTCGCGCAGTGCGAGAAGGTAGTCGGGGTCGGAGCTCGAACCACCGTGATTCTCGACGAGCAGTTTGAGCCCGCGCTCTGCTGCTGCGGCGGCAAGACGACGCAGTGACGCCACCAGCGACTCCCGCTGTTCCTGCCCCTCGTAACCGTGAGGGACTCCCACGTTGACGCGCGCGTAAACGGCGCCGAAGCTCTGCGCGATGTCGAGCCAGTGCTCAATGTCGGCAACATCCTCTTCGAGGTGATCGCCCGTAGCAACCGCGAGGCTGCCGACGTCGATCGGCATGGTGAGGACTCGCACGTTGAGCGCGGCAAGTTCGGTCCGCAGGCGTCCGATGCGCTCGTCGTCGTCCTCGAGCTGGATCTGGCAGATCTCGATGGCGGTGACTCCGAAGTCCTCAGCCACTTTGGACGCGAACTGCTCGAGTGTGATCTCCTGCGGCATCGGCATCTCGAAGGGCTGCTTGACGCCCTCGGCGTCGCGGAACACGAGCCGCAGGGGCCCGAGCTTCTGGTTCAGGCTGAAGCTGGAAATCGCGATCTGACTCATTGGGTTGCCTCCTGAGCGTCATTGGTAGAGATCTCCCGCAAGCGGATGTTCCGCCAGCGGCACTGTGCGCCGTTGCCCCAGCGGGACTCGCCGAACATGCTGTCGTTGTCGTGTACTTCCAACGCGATATGGCCACGCGGGCCAAGATGTCGAGCAATTGCCTCAGGGTCGTAGTCAGGCGAGTCCATGGTGGCGGCATCGATCTCGGCGATCTTGAGCCCGTTGATCCATGTGGTGATCTTCGGCAGGGCGCCGCCCACGCAGCGCACGCGGAGCTCGTTCCAGTCATCCCAGCGCCAGACCCGCAGGAAGTCCTGCACATCTCCGGCGTACTCGAGGCGAGCGATCTTGTCGGGTGTCACCGGCTCTGCGCTGGTAGCAGGGTCATCGGCGCGGAGACCGACCGCACGACCTTCTTCGTCGAGTTCGGCGTCGATCGCGAACGGTACTGCGGAGAAGCTGGCGAGGCCGTTGCCGAAGAATCCGCCGATACCACCGGAAGGCCGGTGGTCGATGAGGACCTGGAAGCCGGCCCAGTCGTCGAGACTGCGGCGCAGCATCACGCCGGTGTCGGCGGGCCAGTCGGGGCGCATCTCGAGGGCGAGGTCGAAGTCGCCGTATGCCGCTTCGGAGATCAGGTAACCGCCGTAGCCTGAACCTGGCTCATCCTGCTCGCCGATCAGCACTCCTTTGTCATCGACGTGCCACACGGCAGGGCGAGACGCTGGGTCCGGCGGCACCTCGACCTGATACTCGGCGAGGACGTCATCCAGCAGCGGCCCACCGGGGTGCAAGGCCCCATAGATTCGGGGAATCGGGCGCCAGCCCGTCAGGTCTTTTCCGTTGAAAATCGGCCGAAAGCCGTCTTCGTCCATGATTTCGCGCATGTGTGCTCCTTTGCCATCCGAAAATTACATCGCTTTAAGGATTGACGCAAGAGTCCTACAATTGCTGAATGGCGAAACGCGGTCCCTACCTCAAAGGCGAGCGACGGCGGGAGGAGATCCTCCAGTCCGCGATCTCCGTGATCTCGGAGCATGGCTTCCATGGTGCAACCCTGCGGGCGGTTGGCAAGGAGCTCGGGCTCGAGCCGGCGCATATCTCGTACTACTTCGGCTCTCGGGAAGGGCTCATACGCGCCGTTGTCGAACGGTGGGACGCAAGCAACGAGCCCCTCCCGGGCGGGGGAGACCTGCTCGACACCTACGCCGACGCGATCGCCCGCAATCAAGAGATACGCGGGATTGTGCAGCTCTACCTCGCTTTCGCCGTTGAGGCTGCTCAGGAGGACCATTCGGCTCAAAGTTTCTTCCGTGACCGCTTTCGTGCTGCCGTCATGGGGCTGACTGTTGCGATCGCTCGCGCGCAAGGGGATGGTCGGGTTCGCGCGAACATCGACCCGGAGCGCGCCGCTCGACGCCTCGTGGCGCTCGCTGACGGCTTGCAGCTTCAGTGGTTGCTGGATGCGGATGTCGACGTGATGGGCGAGATCGACGACGCGTTGCAGGATCTGATGGTCGCCCCTACCGCGAGCTAGCGTCAATCCCTCTCAGGCTTGCGCGAAACTATAAAGCCTGTAAATATTCCTCTCAATCGCACAAGGCGTGCGATGACGAGGAGACGACGATGAAGTCCCACCCAGATTCGGTGCCCGGTGCGTCGGCCGCTACGCCGTTAGCGGAGCAGGTGAGGCCGCTCGGAGTCGGCATGATCGGCGCCGGACCGGTGGTCCAGGCAATTCACCTGCCGACGCTCGCACGCCTGGCGGATCTGTTTACCGTGCGGGCTGTCATGGACGTCAACGCGACCGTCGCCGACGAAGTCGCATCGCGAGCCGGCGCCGTGGGCATGACGGATCTTGACGCCATGTTGGCCGACGAGAGCGTCGAAGTCGTCGCGATCTGCAGCCCGCCGCAGTTTCATGCCGAGCAGGCCATCGCGGCGCTTAGGGCTGGGAAGCGAGCCGTGCTCGTTGAGAAGCCGCTGGGCGTGACGCGAGACGAGGCGGAAGCGATCACTGCGGCAGCCCGTGAAACTGGCGTGCCGCTCTTCGTTGGGGCGATGCATGCCTACGACCCCGCGTGGCTTGAGGCGCAGCCGTTCATCCGGGACCTGCAGCGCGACGCCCACAGCGTGCGATCGAGCATCGTGCTTCCGCCGAACGACCAGTTCGAGGACTGGTCAACCGAGATCGTCGAGCGCCCCGTAATGCCCGCCTTCGGCGACTTCACCCCCGAGATCCGCGCCGCGATGATGCCGCCGTCGATTCTTGGTCTCGCCATCCACGACCTGCCGCTGGTGCGAACGTTCCTGCCGCAGGCTGAGGTGTTGGTGAGCACTGCCGAGTACTTGCCTCCTTTCGGATATGCCATCACGGCTCGTGCCGGAGCGACCGTCATCGACATCACCGGCTTCCTGCACCAGCACTGGAAGCCGATGTGGGAGCTCGAAGCCGTGTCCGCTGACGCCAGCCTGCGCATCGAATTCACGCCATCCTTCGTCCACGCTGGTTCGGCGACCGCCGTCTACACCGACGCCAGCGGAACCCGTCGCTTCGGTCTAGCCGATCACAACGGGTACGAGGGCGAGTGGCGCGCCCTTGCGCAGGCCGCCCACGGCGATCGAAGCCTCACGCCGGACCCAACGTCTCTGGTGGCAGATCTCGTCTTCGCCCTCGACATTGCCGAGACCGCTGCGGCATTGCAGCTGAACGGAGCCGACGCATGAACACGAACAGCATTTCCGTCGTGGCAGATGGAGCGGTCGAAGATATCGCCCGACAGACCGTCGCTTCCCTTCCGCGCTCGTTCTCCATGGGCGGGGCGCCGGGTTTCGCCGCACTCGCCGTCATTGACGGTGCTGCCGACTGGACCCGTCGTGCTGTCGAGCTGGAAGCGGACGGGGTCACCGAGATCGTCGTCATCGACCCCGGGCCGGTCGACCCGGACGACGTGCGCCGACTCGCCGAATCGTCACTCCGAGTGCATCTCAGCGAGCGATACGCGGGCGACCCTGCGCTTGCCGCCCTCGGCTCGAAGGCCGGTGCACGTCTTCAGAGCCCGCACCTGTTCGCGGCGTTCGCCGTCACGCACGATGCCGCCGAAACCAACCTCTTCGACCAGATCCGACTCGCTCGCGCGTTCGGCATCAGCGGCATCGAAGTCACCGACGTGCAGGCAACCCAGGACACCTGCCTGGTCACTGCCCGGGGGTCGAGTCCAGCGGATACGTTCCTCCGCCTTCAATGCGCTCGCACGACGGCCGGCCCTGCACGGCACACCGTCCGCGCTTTCAGCGGGATCGCCGTCACCGAGGCGACGCTCTTCGGCGCGTCGTCGGCGCGGCCGGCAGAGATCACGATTCTCGACGAGAGCGGCCACCAGCGGCTCCCGGACATCTTTGAGAACGCGCACCGCGCAGCCCTCCGCAATCTCGAAGAAAGCGAAGAGCACGACCTCCGTGCTCGCCTGCGAGAGCTCGCCGACGACATCACCGTCGCGCGCTCCGCTCACCCTTGATCTGCACGCTTTCCAGCGGCAGACCTTCTTTCACCACCCCAATCACCGTTACGGTCCCCAGAGAAGCGGACGCATCATGACCATCCCTCCCACACCCGAGCCCATTCCCGTCGACGGCGGAGTCGCCGCCACCTCCATGCCGGCCTCAACGCCTGCGCCGCAGAACTCCGTGTCCGGCAAATTCATCGCGGCCTACTTCTTCGCTCAGGTCGCTGCGTGGACCGGCATCATCACACCGGTCGTCGTCACGATCGCGTTGCAGGTCACCGCGATCACCGAAGAGTCCGAGCGCGCAGCGCAGCTCGGCATTGTCCTGGCCATCGGCGCATTCGCGGCACTCATCGCCGCACCGATCTGGGGTGCTGTGTCCGACCGGACGACTTTGCGCTTCGGTCGCCGTCGTACCTGGATGGTCGGCGGCGCACTCTTCCTGCTCGTCGGCCTGCTGATCATGGCATTCGCTCCGAACATTCTGCTGTTCGGCATTGGCTGGTTCATCTGCCAATTCGGTTCTAACGCGAACCAGGCAGCACTCAACGCCGTCATGCCTGATGTCGTTCCGGACCACCAGCGCGGCCGTGTCTCCGGCCTGCTGGGCATCTCGACGACTTTCGCAGTGCTGATGGGAACGTTCGTCACCCAGTTCACCGCGGGCAACCCCTTCCTCATGTTCATCGTGCCGTGGCTGCTGATCCCCATCGCGGTGACGATCATGTGCATCCTCTTCAAGGACAAGCCTGCGGACCGGGCGACACTGCCGGCGATGAACCTCGCGCAGGTCGCACGCACCTTCTGGGTGAGCCCGCGCAAGCACCCCGATTTCGCTTGGGCCTTCACCAGCCGCTTCTTCGTGTTCCTCGGCATCGGATTCCTCGGCAGCTACCAGGTCTTCTTCCTCACCGACCAGATCGGCATCAGCATCGATGAGGTCGCCACCTACGTGTTCATCGCCACGCTGGTCACTGCAGCGATCGGCATCGTCGTCTCCTTGCTCGGCGGCTACCTGTCCGACCGGTTCCGGCGTCGCAAGCCCTTCGTGCTCGGCGCAGCCGTGGTAGCTGGGGCCGGGCTCATCGTGATCGGCTCGTCCACTACCTTCGAGCAGTTCCTCGTCGGCGCATCGATCGTCTCGATCGGTTCGGGTATCTACTACGCCGTGGACATCGCCCTCGTCGTCGCCGTCCTGCCAGACCCCAACGATGCCGCGAAGGACATGGGCGTCTTCCAGATCGCCAACAGTGCGCCGCAGTCGCTGGCTCCGGCGATCGCTCCGTTGTTCCTCGGCATCGGAGCGACGGCCACCGGCAACTACCCGGCCGTGTTCATCGCTGGAGCGATCTTCGCCGCTATCGGCGCGCTCGCTATCCTCCCCATCCGCAAGAGCCGCTGAGCGCCATTCGCCGAGGCCCCGTCGAGCCCTGACCATCCGCTACAACCGGTCAGGGCTCGATGGCCTCCGCGCTCGATGGGCAGGTCGTACTGCAGCCGAGCGAAGCGCAAAGCAGTTTCACGACAGAGCGTCGTAACGTTCGTAGAGCATCAGTCCGAGCCGGGAGGCTTGGCCCCTACTCGAGAGAGGTCCCCATGACCGAAATCAAGAACTTCCCGGAGCACTACGGACCGTGGGCGCTGATCGTCGGCGCGTCCACGGGGCTGGGGGCCGCCTGGGCCGAGGAAGCCGCCAAGCGGGGCATGAACGTCGCCATCTGTGCTCGTCGCGCGGAGAAGCTCGAAGACGTGGCAGCGGGGCTCCGCGAGCGCTACGGCGTAGAGACTCGGCAGTTTGTCGTCGACATCTCCGATGAGGGCGCCGCTGACGTGATTTTGGCCCAGACGACAGATCTCGACCTCGGTCTTTGCATCTACAACGCGGCAATCGAGCAGGCGGGTCTGTTCGTGGACACGGCTGAGCAGCGTCATATCGACCAGGTCACGGGCAACGCGCTGAACCCGATGCGCCTCACCTACCACCTGAGCCGCGAAATGGCGAAGAAGCACCGCGGCGCCATCCTGCTCATCTCGTCGATGGCCGGCGTGCAGGGCACGGCCAATCAGGCCTCGTACTCTGCGTCGAAGGCATTCATGGCCATGCTGGGCGAATCCCTCTGGAACGAGATGGCCCGGTTCGGCGTGCGGGTGGCGACCGTCACCGTCGGCGCGGTTGCGACGCCTGAGTACCTGCGTCTCGCCGAGCTCCATGCAGACCCGAACACAGCAGCCGCGGAGGCTTCCGGCCCCCAGCCGCACACGCCCGAGGAAGTGGCCGCGTATGTGATGGAGCACCTCGAGGACGGGCCGCGCCTCTTCTCGCACCCGGACGACGAGGCTGCGTTCACGGCCATGAGCCAGCTCCCGCGCGCGATGGCCGTGAACATGATCAGTGCTGCGACCGACCAGTACTTCTCGGCCGGTCACACCCAGCTCGAGCCGCTCCCGCAGCTGCCGAAGTCGCAGTGGATCTGAGCAGCGGGGAACGCGGTTCCATGCGCACACTGAGACTGTCCGGTCCGCAGACCGTCCGCGTGGCGGACGCACCCTGGCCGGAGATGACGGCGCCGACGTCGGCGATCGTCCGCATCACCGCGGCGAGCATCTGCGGCAGCGACCTCGGCCCCTACCGGAACGGCTCCCACTTCGGCGGGCACTCGGTCGGTCATGAGGCTGTCGGGATCATCGAATCTGTCGGAGGCGACGTGCAGGACCGGCGGCCCGGGGAGCGTGTGGTGCTGCTCGGTACGGCGGGCTGCGGTACCTGCGAGCGATGCCGGCGCAACGAGGCGATGCTCTGCGACGCGACGCCCTACCCTCCTGTCTACGGTCACGGATTCCCGGGGCTCGGCGGTGGCCAGTCCGAGGCGCTCGAGGTGCCGATGGCCGACTTCAACCTCGCTCCGCTGCCAGAAAACGTGCCCGATGAGGTCGGAGTGCTCCTCGCGGACACCTTGCCGACCGCGTCGGCCGCGCTCGATCGCGTGCAGTTGGAGCGCGGCGGTTCCGTCGCGGTGATCGGCCTCGGGGCCGTCGGGCTGCAGGTCGCGCTCGTCGCGAAGGCTCGGGGTGCGCGACGCATCGTCGGTATCGACCTTCTCGAGGACCGTCGCCGGTATGCTGCCACGCTGGGCATCGAGGTCGTGAATCCTGTTAGCACCGACCTGACCGCGTTCGAGCCGGTGGATGCCGTGATCGACGCGAACGGGTCCGCAGCCACCCTCAGCAGCGCTCTGAGCATCGTCCGTAAGGGAGGTTCGGTTGCTGTCGTCGGCATCCCCAGTTCGGAGACCGTACCGATCCCCGCTCAGCTCGCGATGGGTAAGAGCGTCTCCGTGCACTGGATCGCCTGCTCGATTCAGAAGCACGTGCCCCAGCTGCTCGAGGAGATCGCCTCGGGAGCACTCCCGATGACCCCGCTCGTCGAGCTCTTCACGCACCGGTTGCCGTTGGAGAGCGGGCCGCGGGCATACGAGCTGTTCGCGTCGCGTGGCGATGGGGTGGTGAAGGTCCTGATCGAAACAGGCGCCACCGCTGCGCCGACGGGAAGGAACTGATCATGCAGTTCAACCACATCTGCGTCATGGTCAGCGATCTCGACGTGTCGCTGCCGTTCTACCGCGATCTGCTGGGCTTCTCGCACACGCTCTCAGACTTCGTGGAGCCCGGCTTCATGTTCGACCAGCCCACGCTCGACGCCGTGCTCGGAGCGGAAGGGGTGTCCACGCGGATCGCCGTGGTCGCCTCGCCCGAGGGCGCCGTGCTCGAGCTGCAGCAGGCGCTGAATCCGCCCACCGAGCGCGCCGATCCGCTCGCTGTGGGGTACCGCCGCAGCGGCATCACCGAGCTCGCGCTGACGGTTCCCGACATCGAGGAGCTGTTCGCGCGGGTGACCGCTGCCGGCGTGCGGACCCAGACAGATTTCATCTGGTCGCCGTCGCCCGGCACGCGCTCCTTCCTCTTCTATGACCCCGATGGTGCGCTCATCCAGGCCGTGCAGATGGCCCCGCCGGATGCCGACTGACCCACTCGACGGTGGAACAGATGCATGACGCGGCGCAGAGCGCCGTCCTGACCGAGACCCCATGGCCGCGGTCGAACACCATCACGAAGGAGAATCATGACTCGCACCTACGTCGTCACCGGAGCCGCGTCGGGTATCGGGCTCGCACTCGCTGAGCGACTTCGGTCGCGCGGCGATCGCGTCATCGGCATTGACCTGCGCAATTCGGATCTCGACGGTGATCTTTCGGATCCGACGGCGCGCGCCGAGCTCGGTGCACGCGTCGAAGCACTGAGCGGGGGTGTCGTGGATGGGGTGGCGGCCGTGGCAGGCATCGCGCATAACATCCCGGCCACCGCGGCGATCAACTACTTTGGCGCGGTCGATCTGGTCGATGCGCTGCAGCCGCAGCTGGCTCGCTCGGAGGCTCCCCGTGCAGCCATCGTCTCGTCGATCGCGGGGATCGGCCCAACCGACGAAACGCTCGTCGCCGCACTTCTCGGGGGTGACGAGACCGCAGCGCTGGCACGGGCAGCAGAGCTCGAGGCGGCGGGGGAGGCCACGATCTACAGCTCGTCCAAATTTGGAGTCGCCTCATGGATCCGCAGCAACGCTCCGCTGGAGCGCTGGGCTGCAGCCGGCATCGCTCTCAACGGAGTGGCGCCGGGCGTAGTGGCCACGCCGCTCATGGCGGAGGCTCTGAGCTCTGATGAGCGTCGCAGCGCGCTGGCACAGATAATGCCTGCGCCGCTCAACGGGCCGGCATCTGCCGCCGCTCCGGCTGCGCTGCTCGACTGGCTGCTCAGCGCGGAAAACAGCCACGTTACCGGGCAGATCATCTTCATCGACGGCGGTTCTGAGGCCATCGCACGCGGCCCCCAGTTCTGACCCCCAGCGGCGTCTCTGCCCGCGTTGAGGCGCCGCTCCGCGCCGCTGCGCTGTGCGCGGTGCCGATCACCGAGGAGACAGTCGCCATGCATCTTGCAAACGATGCAGCCAGCGCTGCAACACGGAAAGCGAAGCGATGAGCGTCCGACCAATCACCCTGTTCACCGGCCAGTGGGCTGACCTGCCGTTCGAGGAGGTCGCACGGCTCGCCGCACAGTGGGGATTCGATGGTCTCGAGATCGCTGCGTCCGGCGATCACCTCGATCTAGAACGCGCCGATGTCGACGAGGCATACCTGCGCTCCCGGCTCGAGGTGCTCGATCGGCATGGCTTGAAGGCCTGGGCCATCTCGAACCATCTCGCCGGGCAAGCGGTGTGCGACGACCCGATCGACTTCCGCCACGAGGCGATTCTCAGACCGTCCATCTGGGGCGACGGCGACGCTGAGGGCGTGCGCCAGCGAGCCGCTGCAGACATGCAGCGAGCCGCGCGGGTAGCCCGCAAGCTCGGAGCCGATGTCGTGACCGGATTCACCGGCTCGAAGATCTGGCCCTACGTGGCCATGTTCCCACCCGTGCCGCAGACCGTGATCGACGCCGGCTACGAAGACTTCGCCACACGCTGGAACCCCATCCTCGATGTCTTCGATGCCGAGGGCGTACGGTACGCGCACGAAGTGCATCCCGGCGAGATCGCCTACGACTACTGGACAAGCGTTCGCGCCCTCGAAGCTATCGAGTATCGGCACGCTTTTGGGTTCAACTGGGACCCCAGCCATATGGCATGGCAGGGCATCGACCCGATCGGCTTCATCGTCGACTTCGCGGATCGCATCGTCCACGTCGACGCGAAAGACACCCGTCTGCGCACGAGGACGGGCCGCCAAGGCATCCTCGGATCGCACCTGCCTTGGGGAGATCCCCGACGCGGATGGGACTTCGTCTCCACTGGCCACGGCGACATCGACTGGGAAGACGGCTTCCGAGCGTTGGATTACATCGGCTATGCAGGACCGCTCTCCATCGAGTGGGAGGACGCCGGAATGGACCGCATGCACGGGGCACCGCAGGCGCTCGCCTACGTCCGCTCGCTGCAGTGGAATCTGCCGCAAGCATCCTTCGACGCCGCCTTCAGCGCTCGACTCTCCGAATGACCCAGAGCGTCAGCTCGGCTCCAGCACACGTACTACGCAGAAACGAGGATGACATGCATCCGGCCATCAAAGACTTGACCCTCCGCGAGAAGGCCGAGCTCGTCTCGGGCGGCTCCTTCTGGACCTCGCGAGGCGTCGAGCGCCTCGGAATCCGTTCCGCAGTGCTCACCGACGGGCCACACGGCGTCAGGCGTCAGCGAGCCGAAGCCGATCATCTTGGTCTCAACGACAGTGAACCGGCGACGAGCTTCCCGACGGCGGCGGCCAGTGGTTCGTCCTGGGACCCTCAGCTGCTCGAGGAGATGGGCGCAGCCCTCGGCGTCGAGGCTCGGGCTCTGGACGTGGACATCCTGCTCGGCCCTGGGGTGAACATCAAGCGGTCACCGCTGTGCGGGCGCAACTTCGAGTACTTTTCTGAGGATCCTCTGCTTTCCGGTGCGCTCGGTGCCGCCTGGGTGCGAGGCCTGCAGGCAAGGGGCGTGGGTGCCTCGGTGAAGCACTTCGCTGCGAACAACCAAGAGACCGACCGGATGCGCGTCAGCGCCGAGGTCGACGAGCGCACGCTGCGCGAGATCTACCTCCCGGCGTTCGAGCGCGTGGTCCGGGAGGCCCGACCCGCGACGGTGATGTGCTCCTATAACCGGATCAACGGCGTCTACGCCTCGCAGAACCACTGGCTGCTCACCGAGGTGCTGCGCGACGAGTGGCAGTACGACGGCTACGTCGTCTCCGACTGGGGAGCGGTCACGGACCCGGTCGCCGCCCTCGCCGCGGGCCTCGACCTCGAGATGCCCAGCACGGGTGGCACCAGCCCCGCGCTTATCGAAGCCGCCGTGCAGGAGGGCCGGCTCGACCTGGCCACCCTCGACCAGGCGGTGACGCGCATCCTCGAGGTGCATGACCGCTTCAGCCCCGGCGAGCGGCACGCTCCCGATCTCGACGCGCACCACGCGCTCGCCCGCCGCATCGCGGTGGAGAGCTCCGTGCTGCTCACGAACACGAGCGGTATTTTGCCCCTCGACCCGACCGGCGGCGGCGACATCGCGGTGATCGGAGCATTCGCCGAGCAGCCGCGCTATCAGGGTGCCGGCAGCTCGCACATCATCCCGACTCGCCTGGATAACGCGGTCGAGGCCATAGGTGCTGCGACGAGCCGGACGATCTCCGTCGCCCAGGGCTTCCGGCTCGACGGCGAGCAGGACCAAGCGCTCCTCGACGAGGCGGTTCGGGTGGCGGAGGCGGCGTCGGTCGTCGTGCTCTTCCTCGGGCTGCCGGACGACGCCGAGTCCGAAGGATTCGATCGGGAGCACCTCGAGCTGCCTGATGTGCAGCTGCGACTCGCCGATGCGGTCATCGATGCCAACCCCTCAACCATCGTCGTGCTCAGCAACGGTGCCGTCGTGTCGCTCGAACGCCTCCGCGGCCGTGCCGCTGCCATCCTCGAGATGTGGCTGGCCGGACAGGCCGCCGGCAGCGCCGCTGCAGACATGCTCTTCGGGGACGTCGAGCCCGGGGGCCGTCTCGCCGAGACAATCCCGTTGGCCTTGGCGCACAACCCCGCGCACGTCAACTGGCCCGGCAGCGACGGCGTCGTGCGTTACGGCGAGGGGACCGCCGTGGGCTACCGCTGGTATGACACCACGGAGCGCGACGTCGCCTTCCCCTTCGGGTTCGGACTCGGCTACACCACCTTCGCGTACAGCGACCTCCGTGTGGACGTCGCCGATCCGACCGCGGCGCATGCGGCGGTCGAAGTCACCGTCGAGAACGTCGGGGAACGACCCGGCGCCGAGGTCGTGCAGATGTACGTCGGCGAGGAGCGCCCGGCCGTGCTGCGCGCTCCTCGTGAATTGAAAGGGTTCGAGAAGATCCGTCTCGAGCCCGGCGAGCGGCGTACGGTTCGTTTCGAGCTGGACGAGCGAGCGTTCGCGTACTGGGGGGCCACCGGGTGGACGGTGACGCCTGGCCGCTTCACCATCGCGGTCGGCAGGAACTCTCGAGACCTCGTCGCCGAGCAGACCATCCGACTCGATGTCGCCGCTCCCGTCGTGCCGCTGCACCGCGACGCGACCGTTGGCGAGTGGCTGTCGCATCCGGTGGGCAGCTCCGTCGCGCGCGCCTTCTTCGCCCAGCTCGGCCCGGCCGCCGCAGCCCTCGAGGACCCGGAGTCGATCAGAATGGTGGAGTCGATCCCGTTGACGACCATGATCGGCTTCACGGTCGATGCGAAGGAGCAGCCCTCCAGTCCGGCCGAGGTCGTCGAACGGATGCTCGCAGAGGTCCAGTCCGCTTCTGGACGAACCACATGACCATGCTCGGTGGGGTCAAGAAGCACGTCGTCTGGAGGCTGATGTGGCATCAGCACCGTCAGGCACGTCGACGTGGCAGCGGTGCACTGTCCGTCGCGACTGAACACTCCGCGACGATGGCCGTCTACGATGCGGTTCGAAACCGAACCGACACCAACGTCAACACCCATCGTGCGGTGTACCTGCCGCAGGCGGAAAACGGCGTGATCGGGGTCGAGCAACTGCTCGCGCGGTTGCGGAGCCGCAAGCGGCTCTCGATCGAGGGCGAGCTCGCCACGCAGGATGGCCGCCCCGGCATCGCGAGCGGCACCGTGCGCAGCGGGCGCCTCGAGTACGAGATCGTCTTCGCAGACCTGCCGTTCTACGCGGAGCCTTGCGAGGAGCTGTTCGTGGCCGGCGGCATCATGACCGAGCGGCTGACGATCACCGACGCTCGAACACTCCACGGCAACCTGCTCTGCGCCGCCGGACTAGAGATCGCGGAAGGTGCCGAACTCGAGGTGCACGAGGGCGCAACCGTCGTGTTCAGCGACGCCGTGGTGCGCGGCACCCTCAAGGGCTACCTGACCGGGGTGCTTGAGGTCGTGGAGCGGGGGACCGTCAACGGGACCCTGCTGGCAGGGGAGCTGTCGCTCAGTGATGCGCCGACGCTCATCGGCATGTACTACGGCGACCAGATCAGGATCGACGATGGTGCAACTGTGCGGCTCAAGGAGTTCGGCAGCATGACGAACGCCATCGAGGCCGGGAGCGGCGTCACGCTGGAGTTCGAGGATGCCGAACCTCTGGTCCTCACAATGAACACGAACGAGTGGCGCATCAATGTGGGCGGCATCGCCGAGGACTCGCAGTTCGCCGCCGCCAACACGACGGGCAGCAGCTGGTACCTCACCGCCGAGCGCGCACCGACCGATCTGCTCGGGCGCTCGTGGGGGCCCGAAGCCATCGCCGGGGGCGTCATGATGCCGTCGATGTCCAACATCGGCGTCATGAAGCTCGAGAAGGATCTGCGGTTGGTCGCCGTTGAGGGCACCGAGCACAATTACGCCCTGCTCATGATGAACCGGCACCCGATCACCTGCATTGAGGGAGCCATTCACGTTCACGTCATCGAGGGCATCGCGTGTCCGCCGAAAGACATCGCAGCGCTGGAAGTCTCGGCGGTCACGGGTGACGGATCGCCCCAATCGCCGTACGTCGTCGGATACCGGAAGATCGATAAGGGTTACGACTTCGAGTCGGCGGAGGAGATCGCCGTACAGGCCGCGACCAAACCCGCATTGACCGCACGCTTCGCCGATCTCGACCAGTTCGGATGGCAGTTCGGGTTCAACCGCGTCGCTGGCACATTCGCCTGGTACGGATATGCAAAGGGCGGGGCGGCCGAGCACTGGGACGGCCCGAACGGTTCGGAATCGCATGTAGTCCGCATCCTGAGGCAGTGATCCTGGCGCATTTCCCTGCCGGACGGCTCAAAGCGCTGCCGATACGTCCGTCGGCGAGGCTTTGCATTCCGCCGATAAGCGCCATTCTGTCCGGGTCCGCGCTCAGTCTTGCGAGTGATGTGCCCCTGCGCCGTGCCTGCCTAGGCTGGCCGGCGGGGGAATGGTGCGCATGACTGATGAAAGCAACGAAGTAGGGCGGCCGGGCGTCGAGGCCGAGGTGGGGCTGGGCGATCCGGTCCGAGGCGGCAGGACCTTCGTGAAGGTAGCGCTGGCGGCGGGCGCGATCGTCGTGCTTGGTGCGCTTGCTTGGGGAACGACCGCGCTGATCGGTGCGACGACTGCGAGCGAGGGCCGTGCGGTGTCCGTCTGCGAGGACTCTGTGGAGCAGCAGCTCACGGCGTTCTACGAAGAGCCGACCGAGGCGCGATTCATGAATGTCGAGGTTCGGCAGACCGTCGAGGAGCTCAACGAGGTGATCGGACTCGAGCGTCTCGAGGACGGTCAACGCCTGTTCTACGTGCAGGGTGAGCTCCCCGCGCTGAAGGGGCAGCCGGAGTCGGTGTTCGTGTGCGTTGTCGAGTTCCAGGACGGGCAGCTGGTCGACCACGGCGAGGAGCCTGCGTTGATCGTCCCGCGTGAGGAATAGGGGATCGGCGTGGTTGCGTCGGCCTTGTCGAAGTCAGCGTTCCAGAGGCGTTTCGTGGTGCCGCTGTCGTTCTGGGTGTGGGCTGTTGCGGGTGTTGCGGCCACCGGCGCCTCGTGGTTCTGGTTCGGGATCTCGATGCAGGAAGAGCTCCAGGACCAGTGCAAGGGGCCCTACGCGGCAGCTTCCATGGAAGGGTTTGGGGCCGCGTTTGGCATCCCGCCGTTGGTGCTGACGCATCTGGTCGGGCTCGGGATCCTGACGTGGGTGCTGGTGCGAGCAAATGCCGGGCGCCGCTGGGTCGCCGTTCTTATCGCCGCGCTCGGTGTGGCCATCGTGTCCATGCCTGGCCTCGTCGTGATGCAGCTCGTCTATAACGGAGAGCTCTTCACGATGAGTTCCGGGCCGATCGAGTGTCTTGCCTAACGCGGTCGGGCGAGCATCACCAGCACAAATCCGAGCGGGATCATCGCCACCAGTACGTGCGTGACCGGGAAGAGCGCGACGAGTCGCTTGGACGGCCTGCCGATCCCACTGTGCAGAATCGATCCGCAAACGAACCAGGTCAGTGACCCGGTGAGCGCAGCCGCCAGGAGGAAGAGGCCGATGGGTGAGGCCGCTTCCGCCCAGCGCAATCCCGTTGGGCAAAGCGGTCGTCCCACAGAATCGTCCCCCTCGGCACCGGCGGCGAACGTCAGGACCGCGTAGGGGAGCGCGCAGACGATCGCGATCGCGATCCATGCGGCGATCGCGCCGGCGAATCGGCCATTGGTGACCCCTCCGACTCGTTGCACCTCTCGATCCTGTTCCGTGCGCTGGTGCAGGGCGTCGTCCGCACGGTGCAGAATGCGATGCCGGCGGATGACATCGATATCGTCGGGATATGGCTAAGCGCACCACCACCGTTCTCATCGATGACCTCACCGGCGCCGAGCTCGGCGATGACGCCGTGACCGTGACGTTCGCGCTCGAGGGCGCCGCCTATGAGATCGACCTCGCGCCGGCGTCGGTCGCGGACCTCCGCGAAGCGCTCGAGCCCTTCATCGACGCCGCCCGCAAGGTCGGCCGCGGCGGCCGCAGATCCGCGACGTCGTCGGCGCCGTCCGGTGAGCAGTCTGCCGCGCGTGCCTGGCTCGTCGCGCAGGGCGTCGACGTGCCGTCGCGGGGTCGGCTCTCGGTGGAGCTGCTGGAGCGTTACCGCGCCCGGTAGGGCAGTGGCAGAAACGGGCCGATCCGCTCGATTCCGACATAAGGAAGATTATCGGAGGGCCGGCGGCGATGGGTGGCGCGTCACTATCGCTCATTTGCTCGCGTCAGTTACGGCGGCGTGCAGCGCGAGTGAGCACATCCCACAGGACGGTCAAGGCGGAGTCGCTTGCGGTGCGTGCCGAGGGCGGCATTGCCCAGATATGAGTCATGCGGCCCTGAGCCATACCAATGGCAATCTCGCTCGCAAGCTCGGGCGACCGGTCTGCTGAGCGAGAGCGCCCCGCCCGCGGCGTCTGAAAAGCGAATCGAGAACTCTGGCCATTGACACGCGTTCGGCCTTGGTGCTTACCTTCACCTCGAGGTGAGTTCTGTGAAGAAGCGGAAAGCCTGGTTCTGGGCGCTCGGGACGTCGTTGGCGATTGCCGTCGTGCTTTTCGTTCCACTGCCGCAGGCTTCTGGTTCGGGGGCCTGCGCGCCCGCAACGGGTGTCTCAGACTGTAATGACCACGGCAACGTCGATTATGGCAACCCGGCAAATCTTTTCGGCTATCTCTTGGGTTCGATGCAGTAATTAAACAATCGGGGGAATCGTGCAACGACGCACATTTGCAAGTTTAAGCGCGGCCGTAGTAGCGGGTGGAGCGCTGCTTCTTGGATCGCCTGTGACGGCGAGCGCTGAGCCTACGTCCAATCGCGCCGCTGACTGTCCAAGCGGCGAGCAGGTCGAACTGGAAGATTTGACCTCGATCGATCCTGCCCTCTGCGATCTGTCAGGGGCGGCTATCCTCCTGCCGGATGGGCGCGATATGGGCGTTCCCGATCCGGGCTTTTCGGTCACCGGCCATCCGCTGTCCGCGCCAGGTTCTCCCGAAGCGCCTTCGGTGACGGTCTCCAACGCTCCTGGCGGCGGCGTGGCCGTCAAGCTGGGAGACGACTACTACGGAGTAGCCTCCGCTGTGGGCTATCAGAAGAAAATCGATCCGGCGGAGCCAGCGATTCTGGTGGACGCAGAGTCATCGAGCCTTGCGGCATCTGACAGGTGCGCTTCGGGATCTCCGTACGTCTACTCGGGCCCTAAGTGGAGCGGGAACTATTCCTGGCGATACCGGCCGATTGGCCAACCGACAGGCGCACTAGCTGCAATCCAAGCCGGAGCGGCAAAGTGGACAGGGTCGATTTCAACCTGCGGCAGTTCCTACAGCTCGACCGCTACTCAGTCCTCCAACTCAGCCTCCACCGGGGCCCGGCCGGGGGTCACCGACGATGCGGGCTGCTATGCACGGCATGACAGTAATTCTGACGTCGGCTGGATGCCGTTGAGCGTCGACCTCAACTACATTGCCTACACGTGCACATGGTCATTCGCCGGCAACTTCCTGCATGCAGATCAGGCCTACAACACGAACTATCTTTGGAGCACCGGAACGACCTGCAGCGGCTACAAGTTCGATGTCCGTGCCACAGCGACTCATGAGTTCGGCCACGCCTTCGGCATGGACCATGTCGAGCAAAGCAGCGGTCAAGTGATGCGGCCAGATCTCGACTATTGCGACATCATCTCCCGGAATCTCGGGCGTGGTGACGCCGTCGGCATCTCCAACCTGTACTAGTCATTCCGCGAATATAGGTAGCGTCAGCGACCGGCCCGCAGCCCTGAGGGGTTGTGGGCCGGCGTGTTCGGCGGCGCAGCCGCGATCGACGACGAAGCGCTCGGTGAGCATCCCGGCGAGCTTGATCTCAGCCAGCACAGACGCGCGATCACCGGCACGGGTCGCGACGGGACGGACGCTGACGATGTGTTCCGGGTTGATCCAGGCCACAGAGGCGCCGCGCTCTTCGGTCAGGGCGATGAGGCGGCGCATGAGGTCAGCGTGGCAGCTGCGCGTCCAGACCTGCACCACCCCGGCTTTATCCAGATCGCCTAAAGCGCAGTAAAGACCAAAAACCGGAGCCGACGGTGTCGGCCCGTGCTGATGTCGCGCGCTGCGCGTTGTTTCGCCGTGAAGCCTTCGGCAGCATGCGGTCGATCGTCTGGTGCGCAAACGCCTGGCGGCGCCGGCTCCGCCGAGACTTCCGGCACGCGTTCACGCGGAAGCTGCGGGCGATGACCCCGCAGCAGCGGCGCACGTTTCAGGCCGAAGCGGCGACCAGTGGCCGGTTGAGCATGATCGTCGCGCTGGCAGCCGAATGGCGTGCTAGCTACACAGCCCACGACACGGCGCTGCGGTTCCGCGCGGCTCAGCGACGCATCGCCGAGGAGCGCCGGCTGACCCGTGTGCCGGGGACGAAGCGCAGCTACGTCGATGCGGCCACGCGGGCGATGATGCCGGCGCCGAAGCTACACCGGGCCCCGCAGGCCGACCGGTCACGGAACCGGACCCTCGCCTACAACTTCTTCCACCGCCGCGGCGGCTGGTGGATCGCACGGGTGCAGCGTGAGGGCACCGGCTCCTACCAGGCATGGCGGGCAGCGAACCCCTTTGGCCCGCCTCCGACGCTCGATGAGCAGCTGCAGCTGCAGCGGGTCCACGCAGCCCTGCGCGGTAAGGAGCGCCGCAAGGGTGCGCAGCGCTTTACCCCGGTAGGGATGAGCGAGGATCGGGCGCTCGAGATCGCTATGGCCGCGCTCGAGCAGCGCTGACGCGGTGAGGGGGCCGCCGGCCCCCTCACACTCCCCCGCCGCACCGCCTCACTCACAGACCGAGCTGAGTCATGGCGCGCGACCTAGCGTGGGCGGTATGGCCGAACTCGAACTGCGCACCTGCCGCCTTGACCGTGCAGGGACCCCTGACCTCAGCGACTTGATCGACATCGTCATCGACGACACGAGCATCGTCCGCGCACGCATCGAGATCATCACCAACGACGCCGACCCGGAACAGCCCTGGCACTACCCGCTCGCCACCCTCGAGCTCGCACGCCACCCAGAACCCGTGCACGTGCCACTCGAAGCGACCACCCGCCTTGAGGAGGCGCAGCAGAGCGCCCAGCTCCTGCGCC
>JAAIGE0101138393.1_pt1 | contig 31838 bp, 23 predicted proteins | sample 6487951 | NCBI WGS metagenome assembly JAAIGE01 (sample SAMN13974128, study PRJNA590717) | phyllosphere metagenome | biome: tomato field; feature: multiple bacterial spot infested tomato fields; material: tomato leaves; isolation source: leaves from tomato fields | host: Solanum lycopersicum ...
CAAGCCGTACAAGACGCTGCGCCGTCACCTGGCCACCAACGGTCTGACGCCGGAGGAATACCGTCAGCGCTATAATCTGAAGTCCGACTACCCGATGGTCGCCGAGACCTACAGCGAAAGCCGGCGTGCCATGGCGCACAAGATCGGCCTCGGCCGCAAGACCGCACAGCCTGCCAAGGCAGTTGAACCCGCCGAGGAAGCCGCGCCAAAGCCGAAGCGTAGCCGTAAGGCGGCCGCAGCTACCGACGCGGAATAGTCACCTGTTTCGCCAGCGCAGCTGTTCGAGATGCGCTGGCGAAAACGGCGTTCGGGCCCGTTGTTGTACAACTGCAGCAGCATCCATTGCTAGTTATGGATGGAAAAGGTATTGGTTTACGCCTTCGAAGCGCTGGTCGTCAGGTGTGACGCTCACTTAATCATTGCGGTAAATTTTGCGGAGTGATTTCTACAATTTCACGATATCTTGCTTGTAAGTATGTTCCCGTCTCCGAACTTTCGAAGGGCAACTGGCGCGCAAAATAGAGCAAAACGCATGCCTGATACCATAGAAAGGTGAATCCGCGACTGGTGAACGCCTGATAACGGCCTTTTCGGGTGATGAACTGAACTCGATAGCTGTTGTAGGTAATTCTTCTATGATACTCACTTGGTCCCGTGGTTGACATGCTGTTCAATTGATGTTGCGGAACCGTAAGGGGCTTTGTCCGAACCGCTCCCGGAATCTCCGGCTAAAATCACTCATGTGTACAAATCCCCAGCTTTGGGCAACCTGGGACACGGATAGATCTTTACGCTTCAACAGGTCCAATTGCGCGCCGTCCAGCCTACGAGCTATGAGGTACTGAATAGGACTGCAGTCTAAACGCTTCTTGAACGCGATCTGAAGAGTTCTAACGCTCAGATCGGCTGCAGCGGCGATTTGTCCAATACTAACTTTATTCTGGATATTTACTTCAATGTATTCAACAGCACGTCTGATTGCCACATCGGGGGCGTTTAATACGACACGATCACCCTGTTCACGGAGCTTTGGCCACGCGCTGATGATCTGATAGGCGAGCAGTTCCTCCAGCAAAGGGGTCATCAGATCTGCCAAATGCCGATCATTACGTAGGTGTCGCTGATACAGGCCGAGAGTTTGGCGGATCGCCAGCACTGCAGGTGTACGAGTGTCCGCCGTCGTGTTGAACTCCGGTAATCCGAGAGAATTCGATGCTGTGAAGGCCTGCCATGCGGTCTGAATAACGTCACGGCTGATTGTGGCAGTAGTAGACGAAAACGATGGCGAGACCTGCTGATAACGCATTTCCTCAAAGGAAGTCAGCAGCGCATGGGTGGAATCGACGATGAGGCCGCCGCCACGCGGGTCATCGCGAAATAGAACTCCATTATTAACAAACCGGATGGTAAGCAAATCTGCAGGTTTCGTTGGCCGACTGGTAAAGCCGTGGCGTGAATCGGTGGTCCATATACTAAGAGAACTGCCCTGAATTCCCGTAAGCGCCACATGGACAGGGTTTTGCCGCATAGCGAAAAGGCTGACGGGAAACTCGCCACTTCCATTAACCTGTTCTATTTTTTCTTCGCTATCGATAATATGAGAGAATACTGCCCCGACTTTCGGAGTAGAAGAACGTAACGAACTAACATGATCAATTGGATATTGCGCAAGGGAGTGACCATTGTTCATATTGGGGCGGGATATCCTTGCTTTGCCTCAAACGGCGAACGAGTCACGGTACAATAATGTGAATTAAATCAACTCATCTGCCATGTAATTGATGCACATCAATATCAGTCGTTGTGTCCGAAAGGGTACCATGATGCTAGGCGCCCCTCCCACGGCTAAACGTCGTCTTCCGGCGTCATACCTTGCTCCCGCTGTATTATTGCCCATAAGCATGGCAGCCGTCTCTCGTATTGACGACCGGCAACACTGCATTGATGTCTATAGCGACAGGGCATCTTCGGTCTGCCACACATTGAAGGGAGCAAGCCGAAGCGACAACGCTTCAAGCATTATCCGATTGGCTTCTTCCACATCGAGATTACCTTCGATAGCGAGCGACCGAAGGCGAGCTCTACCTGTTCGTCGGCATTGACCGCTAGCCGTGACGTTTGCTGTCATCCGGCGAGCCGACAAGACCCGCAGGCGCACGGGGTGGAAGTTGCTCGAATACCCGCTTAAAGCCGCGACTTACCGCATCCACACGATCCTAATTGACAGCGTCCTATGTCGAGAAGCGGCGGCGGGTTTCAGCTAGCAGATATCCCGTGCGCCAATAAGCACCGACGCAGTATGGACTCTGAGCCAGAAGACTCCCACTGCCGAAGGATTCCTCCCTACCATAGCAATACAGGGTCCGTCGGTGCCGAGGCGGCCGTGGTCATCCCTGCCATGAAGACGAGGGGCGCGCCTAGTTGGAGTCGTCGAACATTATCTAAAAGGTCGCTGACGCGCCCTCACGGCACACGGAGAGAGGAGTCCTTCCACCTGCATTCGGCCCTTGCAAGAACGGCCGGTGCTCTGCCCCATCTTGATGACGGCGTGAGCCCCGCATGCCATTTTGGCGATGAGCGCGAAGGTTAAGATAGTCGGGCTGGTAAAGCTTGAGCATCTCGCCGGAGTCGAATCCCGGCCTTCCTGCGGCCTGGGTTACGAGCGGTGAAAGCTGGTCTCGGCGGGATCGAGATTGTCGGCGAAGACGACTATTAACCGAGCTGTCCGGCGCAACATGAATCTTGGTTGCTGCTGGCAGCAGCCCCCTACTCGTAAACATGGATCTCGATGTATGGCATAAACACAGCATATGCCTGATGACGAACAGGTCGGCGCCAGCCGGAAAGCATTCCCATCGCTTGTCATCGCAACTGAAGAAGTAACTACTCCCGAACGACAACGCCCGAAAATTCGACATTATCCCGTTGCGATACTGTAATAGCAACAAACCTGTGAGCTTTAATTATTATATTGCGTATGTATTATGCAGAGTGATTTTTCTTATAGAAGATTCAATCTAATGTTTAACTAGGTACAACTATTGAGTCGCGTCTTTCAAATGTCGGACGAAGTATCGTTGCAGACTTGCCATCGTCAACCTGAAATGCATTAGCTGCATGGCTCAGTTGCTTCGCATGTTCAGCGAGTTTGCGCACTGCTGCGCTAGTCTCCTCTACCATGGCAGCATTCTGCTGTGTCATGTTATCCATTTCACTAACCACAATATTGATCTGCCCAAGCGTCCCGGCCTGATGACGCGAGGCAGTAGAGATTTCGCCAATTAACGAGCTGATCTGGTTCATTTGGCTTACGATCAGCCCCAACGCGTCGCGGGTGTTCGACACGAGTGTCACGCCTCGATCAACCTGTTGCACGGACGACGTAATCCGTGTTTTCACGTCTTTTGCCGCGTCGGCGGAGCGTTGCGCCAGCGCACGTACCTCCGATGCTACGACGGCAAAGCCACGTCCGGCTTCTCCAGCGCGCGCCGCTTCCACACCGGCGTTGAGCGCTAATAGATTTGTTTGAAACGCAATGCCGTCGATCACCGAGATGATGTCGCTAATCTCGTGTGATGCGCGTTCGATTCCGGCCATAGCCTTAGTAGCATCATCGACGACCACGGTGGAGCTTTGCGCGTCGCGATGCGTGTCAGTAATAATTTTTTCAATACGCATCGCCATGTCTGCGGTCTGGCGGACGGTCTGCGTCACCTCCTGCATCGCGGCAGCCGTTTCTTCCAGGCTTGAAGCCTGTCGCTGGGTTCGGCTGGATAAATCGTCGGAGGCTTGGCGGATGTCTCCGCAGCCTGAATATAGCGCGCCGCTAACTTCGACGACCGATCCGACCGATGTGCTCATCCGCATGGCTGCGCTGTTAAAGCTGACGCGTAGTGGTTCGAACTCGCTGCTGAATACGGTGTCGAGCCGCACGGTCAGGTCGCCGGCCGCCAATCGCGCCAACCCCGTGGTAACGGTCTCAACGACCTTGGCCGTGGCGGCCAAGTCCTGGATTTGCACAAGCATAGCATCTTCGCCTTCTTCGGGCAACGGTATCAGAGTCACCAGCATCCGTATCGGCTCATTGTTGCGTAAGTTAAACCATTCAAACCGGGCATAGCGTTCGCGAACGGCCTGCTGCACACGTTCACCGACATGCTCGGCGCTTGCGCGGCCGTCGCCTTGAGTAGGGGTAGAGAACGCAACCGGGTTCCGCCCGAGAATTGATGAACGCGGAAGACCATAGACGTTCTCAGCGGCAGTGTTGCATTCGATGAAAGCACCGCCTTTTAGCAGAAGCACTCCATCAGGTGAACGACGGAAAGCAGCGAGTGCCGCGCGGGTTTCAAGGTCAATAGTGCGGCGTCCAAACATCATGTCACCGCTATGCCCCAAATAGACTAAAATTGGGTTTCTCGTGTCGACGGCGGTGGCGCGAGGATTGAACGAGACAGCAATCGTAGCACACGATCGCACCTTGACGTCCGTGTCTCGATCAATGTGACGGAAACAGACACTCCAGGACCTGTGGAGATTCACATCGCGCTGCGCATTTGGTTCGCGCTGTGCTTGGACCAAGACGTACCGATCGATGCTTAGTGGTTGAGATCTAGCCGCATTGTCTGGTCAGGCAGACGGACCGGGGGGAGCGGCAGGATAACCGGCCGTTCGTGGAGGCGGTGTTGTGGACCACGCGCATGGATAGCTCATGGCAGGATTTACCGGAACGCATCGGCAACTGGAGCACGGATTTCAGGGGCTGGCGCAATTGGCGAGAAGCCGATGTTTGCAGGCAGATACTCGATACTCGGTCGGACTGGCCCGACCTTAAATATGTGATGGTTGATGCGACGATCATACAGGCCTACCGTCACGGTTAAAGCGCAAAGGCCAGACCCGGAGCTAGGCAATCTGTCGCTCAAAACGCGGCGTGAGGACCAGGATCTTGGCGCTGACAGATGCCTGTGGCAATTTGGTCCGCTTTCCACCGATACCAGGCCAAAGCCGCGACAGCGTTGAGGTGCCACCGCTGGTCAACGATGCCGCCTTTGATGGACCGATTGCTAACAAGGCGTTCGACAGCAAGGCGCTCGTCGTCGAGCTGAGCTATCGTCGTGCCGAGGCCGTTATCTTGTAGCACTTCGGCCGTGCGCAGAAGCTCAAGATTGATGTTACCATCCAGATGGTGCCACCTCATAGAAATATTATCTGCAAGGTTAGGGAGTTCAGGCGCATTGTCAGATACGACGGCAAGACAAACTGCCGCTCGGACGTCATGATCTACCTCGGACCGGTCGTTATCAACTCACAACAATAACTCGATAAGCACTATATGGTTTTCATGAGCGGCAGACGTTCCGGCCTGTAGGCTAAGGCCAACATTGTTTATTCTAATTAAGCAGTACATCGCTCGCGGCTGCTGGCAGATGTTGAATGGCCCCCAGCCGAGCAGTACGGAAACGAGTGGCAGTTTGAGCCGATTGCCTGTTATTGGATGAGAGACTGGGGTCAGAACAACCGGTATGCCCTGACCCCGATGAATATCAAAACGACTTGGTAACACTCAGAAAGAAGCTGCGAAGCCGGGGGTCGGTATAGGCGCTGTAGAATTGCGGATAGGCCGAAGCGTCGAGCGGCGGCTTCGTGTTAAACAGGTTGCTGACACTGGCGTTCAACGTGATGCCGCGCTCGAAACGGTAGGTGATGTTGGCGTCGTGATACATCTGGCTGGCCACGAAAGAGGAACCCTGCCCGCGCTCGACGTTCTGCGGAATCCGATAATGATCTAGGAAGCGCACCGCCCAACCGACCGTCAGCGGGCCTTTGGTCCAGTTCGCCCAGCCGTTGCCGCGCCAGCGTAACGCCCCGGCGCTGGCGATCGTCGCGAACCCGCGGCTCGGGGCCGTTCCGCGCAGGTCTTGCTGCGGCAATCCGGGGAAGGCATCGACGAGCAGCGACAATACAGTTGTGGCCCTCGCATTGACGTCGAGCAGGCCGCCGAGCAACGGTTTGCGATATTCCGCCACGAAGTCAATCGCTTCGGTTGATACGCCGTTCAGGTTCACCAGCGACAGATCTAGCGATGTGATCGGACCGACCGCGAACCCGTCCGACGCGGGGCCACGGGTGACCCGGTCGGGGAACGTCTTGAGGTAGGTCGCGAACAACATGCTGGTCTGTGGATCGTTGCTGATCCCCAGCAACACCGGATCAAAATAGACGTCCCGTTTTCTGACCCGGGTCCAGTCGGCCGACAGGCGCAGTCCGTCAAGCGCGCCCCGCGGCTGGACTACCGCACCAAGAGAAAGGGTGCGGGACGACTCCGGCCGCACGGTCGGATTGCCGCCTGTCGACACGACGATCGGTGTGACGCCGATCGGCTGGTTCCCGCGTTCCGGGTCATTGGAGGACAGGTTGGCATCGGCCGTGTTCCTGATCAGCTGCGACAGCTGCGGTGGCAGGTAGCCGGTGGTGAACGATCCACGCAGCATGATGGGCGCGGCGGGGAACCAGCGGAAGCTGACGCTGGGGTCGACATGCGAGTTTTCCGTTCTGGATCGCAGGATCTGATCGCCCGGTCCCGGGCAGCCGGCGAACGGGTCGGCTCCACCGGTCGGATCGTATGGCAGGAAACAGGCGAACGGCTGCGACCCCTCGCCGGTGTAGCGTTCCGCACGGGCAGATAATCGCAGTTCAAACTCATGAACAAGTGGAAGGCGGTTCGCACGGCCGACGAGGGGCAGCGCGACCTCGCCGTAGATTGAGCCGGTGCGCTGGATCGCGGGGGGCGTCAAGGTGACGGTACGGGATCTCTCAAGCAGTCCAGTCGCTACCGACCGGCCGACCCGATCTTCGTCATAGCCGAAGTTGATGGTCATCTGCGGGCGTCCGCCGCCCAGCGTCAACGGCAACGGCCCGGCCAGCCGCAGCGACGGTGCGAAGGTCGATGCCCTTGCCGGCAGACTTCGACTGCCAAAGGGCACGTCGGCGTAGACGAGCGGCAAGGGGAAGGCGCGAACGTCGCGCAGGAGGTTTTGCGACCCATTGTTCAGCAGCACCTCGGTCGACCGGCTCAAGGGCGCCGGCCGCGTGTCCGACTGGAACTCGGAAGTTGCAAACGATATATCAAGTGCTGCCTGCCACTGGTACGGCAGCTTCAGGATGGCGCCACCAAGAATCGATCGTTGCTGCTGGACGTTGCCGATCGTAGCTTCCCTGACGACACCAGGGAGTGCCACCGTGACCCGAGTGGTGAACGGATTGTTCGGTGAGTTGGCGGGAAGATTGAGGTAGGTGGGCCCGTTCGAGAAGGGCGTCGTTGATTCCGTTCGCGCCGCGGTAACGCTGATGTAGCCGGTGAACCCTTGGTTAAATTCACGGCGCAACGTCAACGAGCCGTTCAGCCGTTCCGACCCGTACAGCAGCGGCGCGAGATTGCCCGGTGCGACTGCGGTATCGGGGCGGTCGAGCGTGAACCGTCCGACGCCAGACAACAGGCCAGCGATGCCGTCCGCAGCCACACCCCGGTAGCCGGTGGGGATCGTTCCGAACGACGCGCCGAGAATGGTGCCACCGAATGCCGGTTTCAGCCGCAGCGGGGTGTTCGATTGATTGCGATAATTGACGGCCGTGCCGACCGGGGTGTCGAGCGTTCCGTTGAAGAAGGCGGGATCGTTTGCCACGATCCGGTCGCGATAATACCGCGCCAACGCGTCGCGCTCGCCATAGAGCAGCGGCAGGCCCTTTTGCCAGCCTCCGATCAGCGACAACCGCGTCCGCCCGCCTTCCAGCGGCATACCATAAGTGACATCGACCTGTGCTTCGCCCTTTATGAAATCGGTGGTGTTTCCATAGCGCGCGGTGATCTGGCCGCCGCTGAAGTCGCGCTTCGTGACGATGTTGATGACACCGCCCGATGCACCCGAACCATAGATGCCGGAGGCGGAGGAAGCGAGTACCTCGATACGTTCGATCGAGGCGATCGGGATGCCGGCGATTTGCGCCTGGTTCAGGTTGCCGAGGCCGGTGTTCACGCCGGGCTGGCGTCGTCCGTCGACCAGGATCAGCGTGTCGCGCACACCCAGACCGCGCAGGTTGATCGAGCTGAGCCCGCGTCCACTGGGAAGCGCCCCCGGCGCGCCGAGCGTCGGCGCCTGTTCGCTGACCGTTGGATCGGCGTTGACGTTCAACCGGTCGCGCAGAAAGGTTTCAAGGTTCGGTGCGCCGCTACGCTCGATTTCCTCGCCGGTCATGACGATGAAGGGCTGACTGTCATCCTGCGATCGCTTGATGCCGGTGTTGAGCGACCAGGATCGCCGCCCCTGGACCAGAATGTCCGGCGTGGCACCGCCAATCCGTCCGGCAGTGGGCAGATTGACGGGCATCAATGCGATGGCGCCGCTGACGTCGGTCAGAACTGCGAAGCCGGTTTCCGCCAGCACCCGGTCCAGCGCCTCCCGCGATGTCATTCGTCCCTTAACGCCGGCGGTACGCCGCCCCCTCACGTCTTCCGATTTGAAGATGATCGACTGGCCGCTCTGTTGCGACCAAGCAGCCAGCGCCGCCCCAAGTGGGCCCTGCGGGATGGTATAACGCTGCACATCTTCCCTGGGAACGGCGCCGGGACGCGCCGGTGCTTGGGCCCCGGCAGATGCGACTGCTAGCGCACCAATGGCTACGCCTGACAGGATGACAAACGACGTACGACGAAACGCTTCCATTCCCTTCCCCCATTTTCAACGCGCCTCGTCCCCAAACAAGACCGTAATGGGATAGACAATTAAGCGTCACAAACCCGTAATGGAGTTTCGTAAAAAATGTGCCTGACGCGGCCTGGTGCAACAAAAGGGCGCAGCGATCATCGTCGCTGCGCCCACAGAGTTATGAAAAACCTTGCAATTACAGAGGCGGCAGTACGTCCTGCGCCTTGATGACCCGGACGGGCAGGCCGAGCATGTTGAGCTGCGGCCGGATGAGCGCGGCGTTGCCGGTGATGACCCAGACCCATTTTGCCGGATTGAGCTGACTGCGAAGCGCGGTCATCGCCGCCGGCAGGGTGACGGCGCGGATGCGCGCGCTGAACTGACCCGGATAATTGTCCGGTCGGTTGCGGAGGCTTACATCGTCAAGGGCACCGTGCACGCCGTAGCGGGTGGCGTATTGCGTTTGGGCGTTGCCGAGCATCGCCGCCTTGGCCCGTTCGAACTCTATTTGGCTGATCGGTTCGTCAGACAGGGTCCGGCCCACGTCCTTCATCACCTCGGCGATTGCGGCTCCGGTCTTGTCCTGCTGCACGGTGGCTTGGAAGAGGTACTGCGAGCTGTACGGACGCAGGTCGAAGTTCGCCGAAGCGCCATAGGTCCAATGCTTGTCCTCGCGCAGGTTCATGTTCAGGCGCGATGTGAAGCCGCTGCCCAGAACGTTGCTGGCGATGTTCAACGCCTCGTTCGGCGCCTTGTCGTCGGTCGGTACGATCTGCCCCCCCTGGATCGTCGCCTGTACGGCACCGGGCAGATCTATAAGCACGATCTGCGGCTTGCCGGGCTGTGGCTGCCACGGGATTGGGGGTAGAGGCGCAGTTTGGCCGCCGACCTTCCACGACCCGATCGTCTCGTTGAGCAGCGGCATTAACTCGGCCAGCGGCCTGTCCGACACGATGGTCAGCTTGGCCCCCTCCGGGCGAACCCAGCGCCGATATGCCGCCACGACGGCGTCACGGTCGAGCCCGCGAATGACGGCCGGGTCGTCATACATGCTGCCACGGTTATAGGGAGAGTTAGCGTCAAGCAGGGGCAGGAGCTCCTGACCGATCAGCACGGGGGGCGCGAGGCGCATGCTGGCGAGCTGGTCCAGCTTTTCCCGTTTCGTATCCTCGACCTTGTCGGCGGGGAAGGTAGGCGTCGTCAGCATCTGCTGCATCATCCGCAGCCCCGGCGCCAGATTGGCGTCCGGCGCATCCAGTGCGACGACGCTCCTCTCGTTGCTCGCACCCGTGGTCAGCCACAAGCCCAGCAACTCCTTGCGCTCCTTGATCTGGCGTTCGTCCAGCGTTCCAAACCCCTTGCTGAGCAGATCGTACATCGTGCTCATGGCGTACGCTCGGTCCGCCGGTTCATGCAGCCTGCCCCCCGGCACTTCTAGGTTGACGGAGGTAAACGGAACGCTGCCGAACCGGGCGTAAAGAACCGTGATGCCGTTCGACAAGCGGGCATGTTCGATCGCGGGAAAGTCGAGCGCGGTTGCCTCCCCGACGGCGGGTAACGGCCCACGCCTGCCGGTTGTGGCGGCAGCGGACGTCGCCTCGACGACGGGCGAGGGTACTGCGGTCGGCACCGCAGCGGCCGGGGTCGGGGTCCCGTCCATGCCTGCGTCGTCCGCTGCCGTCATGCGCGGCCCCGGCGTTACGGTGAGCTCCCAGCGTGGCCGATCCAGCCAACGTCGTGCACCCGCCATCACGGTTGCGGGCGTCAGGTCGGCATAGAAGCGCAGGTTCGTCTTCGTCGCCAACGGATCGCCGTGCGTCATCGCATTTTCCCCCAGTTGGGAACCGCGCGCGGCGACACTTTCCAAGCCGCGTACCTGACCGTAGCTGTAGCGAGCAACCCATTGGGTCAGCGCGTCTTCCGTCGTGCCCTGCTTCAGAAACTGCTCAATCTCTCGGTCCAGCGCGGCGGCGGCAGCCTTGGGGTCGACGCCAGGGCGCACCTGGCCACCGATATGGAACTCGCCGGCCTGCGCGTTCGTGCTGTTGCGTGCGTTGATCGACGTGAACAGCTTCAATTCGCGCACGAGGCGGCGGGGCAGCGGACGTTCGTCGTTGCCCGCCATCATCTCGCTGACCCCGTCGAGCACCAGTGCGTCCTTGTTGTCGGCGCCAGGTACCGGCCACTCGCGCACGATGATCGGTGCCGTGATCGGGGCCGTGGCGGTCTGGCTGATCGTCCGGGGCAGCATGACCGGGCCGGCGGCCGGGCGAACGTTACGCCGCCCCGCCGGAATGTCGGCAAAATACTTCGTTACCATCTTTTGGGCGGTAGCCAAGTCCACATCGCCCGCCAGGATGAGTGTCGCGTTGTTGGGGCCATAATGCGCCCCGAAGAATGCACGGACGTCGTCCAGATTGGCGGCGTTCAGATCCTTCATCGACCCGATAACCGAGTGACCATAGGGGTGCGTCTTGGGATACAATGCTTCGCGTGCCATGTCGCCGATCACGCTGGTCGGCGCGTTTGCGCCCTGCCGCTTTTCGTTCTGCACGACGCCTCGCTGCTCATCGAGGCTAGACTGGCTGAGCGCGCCTAGCAGATGACCCATTCGGTCACTTTCCATGAATAAGGCCCGGTCGAGCGCCGGCGTCGGCACCGTTTCGTAGTAATTGGTGCGGTCTTGGCTGGTCGAACCGTTCACTTCAGCACCCACCTCCAACAGTTTTGGGAGATAGTCTCCGGGCACATTTTCCGAGCCGTTGAACATCAGATGCTCGAACAGGTGCGCAAACCCGCTACGGCCCGCCGGCTCATGCTTCGAGCCGACATCGTACCACATGCCAACATGGACGATTGGCGCCGAGCGGTCGGTATGCACCAGCACACGTAGCCCGTTGGGTAGGGTGAATTGCTCATAGGACAGGTCAATCTGATCGATCATACGACGCACGGACTTGCGGACGGACGCCAGTTCGGCCGGCGACATCGAATGGTTCGACGCGGCAGTCGGCGACGCTGCCGGTGTTGGTTCCCCGTTGGCAACGGCGGGCACGATTGACAACGCGGCGCAAGTCATGAGGATATGGCGAAGACGCATCAATAAGGCTCCAGGTGCATTAGGCGGGCCTGCGACCGGAACGGCAGTGCGGAACCGGCATCGAAGCGATCCCTCATCTTTCGTATCGGTCACCAAACGGCCTTACCAAGCAGCGCCCCACCCCGACGCCTGCTCACTGGTGAAGGACAACCGAAGCCAACAAAACCGTAACATCGTTGGCGCAATTTTTTTGCCGCGGTCACGGGAACGGTATTACAAAACCTGTTCGTGTCCAGCGAAACCAAAGGATGGTCAGGCTACCGCAATTGTGCCCTAGTCGCCCAAAACGACATCACGTCCGTTGCGACGCACCCGGATGCCATAGGCGATGCGCAGGAGATTGACGAACGACTCGCGATCGGAGGTCTTGAACGTGCCGCCGACGCGAACCTTCGCTAGCGCCGGATCGGCGATACGGATCGCGTCTGTGTTATAGCGGTTGAATTCCCTGACCACCTCCGACAACGGCTTGTCGTCGAACACTATCATCTGTTCACGCCATGCTGTAAGTGCGTCGATATTCGCTTCTCCGGTTGTTGACACCAGCGTCGCATGGCGTTCGACGAGCGCGACGTTCCCCGTGGAGACGAGCGCTGTACGCGGGATCGCTGCCGGCGTCTCCGCGCCATCGATGCGGACACGTCCGGACAGGACTGCGACGGTGATCCGATCGCCGTCGCGCCGAACAGTAAATCGGGTTCCCAATACGGTGATCGTGTGCGGTCCGGCATGTACCACGAACTGACGGTCCGTTCGGTGGACAACGTCGAAGAACGCCTCACCTTTATCCAGCCAAACTTCGCGACCGTCCGGCGCATCTGCGGCGCGGATCCGGGTCGAAGTATTCAGCTGTATATGGCTGCCGTCCGCAAGACGAACCATCCGGTTGCCGCCGACGGATGTGCGATAGACCGCCAGCTTTGCGGAGGCGACGGACGGCGTGCTTGGTCGACCCGGCGTTGGCAAGCGTCCGGTTTCGATACCCGCGAACGTGATGGCGATCGCTGCCGCCGCTCCCCCTACCCCAACTAACCAGCGAGGCCGCATCGTCAGGGCGCGACGTAGCCACCCAGACCGCGCAAAATCACGGCGTGCGGTGAGAGGGTCGAGACCCAGCGAACCGATGCGGTCGGCTTCGCTCCAACCGTGCTCCAGCCGCCAGAAGGCCGCCTTGTGCGCCATGGATTCATCAAGCCATGCGGCAAGCTCGGCCTCCGCCTCAGCGGTCCATTCGACATCCTCACGACGGATTAGCCACAGCGCCGCCACCTCTTCTATGGCTCGGGCCGAGTTGGCCGTCGTTGCCGCGGTCATCGCCGCTCTCCATGTCGTTCGCGTATGGCGGGCGCGCGCCGAACGCGCCCGCGGCCACCCAGCATCGCATCGGCCATCGCACGCAGACCCATGACAAGCTGGCGTTCGATCGTGTCGATTCCTACGCCCATCCGCTCGGCCGCCTCGCGCGTGGAAAGTCCTTCAATCTTGCGTAGGCGAACCACCTGGCGGCATCGCGGCGGAAGTGCCTCCAGCCCTTCACCCGCACGGCGCAAAGCGTCGCGGGCATGGATGTGACGTTCGGTCGCCATCAGGTCAACAATGGCATCCATCGTTTCAACTTCCGTCATCTGTTCGAAGGACACGACCCGGGCTCGTTTGGCGCGATTGATGAGAAGATTGCGCGCAACGGTGAAGACATAGGCATTGGTATGCTGGGGCAACGTTTCGCGCGCGCCATTTAGCACTGCCTCGTATACGTCTTGGCGCAAGTCGATCACATCACTCTCGACGCGCCAATTGCGACTCAGATAGCGCGTCAGCGACGTTTCCAGCGGAAGCACCTCCTCCACAAACCACTGCCGTAATTTGTCGTCTGACGTCATCGATCCATCATTGGTTGCAAATGTCCAGTTGGCTTCTGAGACAATCTATACCCGAAAAGCCGTAACATTTTTTTGCGTTGCAGACGTCGGCACCAGCTACGCCTCGCTTGCCCTTGTTTGAAACTGCCGATGGACCGGATTGCATTCGTGGGCTTGCCTGTGGTCGGCATGGCTTAGGCAGAGGGCGGAACGCTGCTGATCATTATTGCTATTGCCGGCCGGGGCAAGGCACTAAGGTCAGGACCTATTGATGTGAACCTTGCCATCGGATTCAGGCTCCGCACGCAGATTGCAATGAGCAACCCGTTTTGGCGGACGGATGAGCAAATGGAGCGGCTGCGGCCGTTCTTCCCTAGGAGCCCCGGCAAGCCTTGAGTGGACGACCGGCGGGGTGCTGAGCGGCATCGTGTTCGTCCACCGCAACGGCCTGCGTTGGTGAGATGCGCCCGTAAGCGTTTGGTCTGACGCGTATTGCCGGCGCGGCGCAGCTGCGCGACGCGATCAGCTCTCAGGAGTGACCTTTTGCACTCCACAAGGAGAGCGCAGATGGGAGCTTGGCGGTCATTACCCCAGCAGAGCGTCGTCGGCGGTACTCGGACGAGGAGCACGCGGCGGTGCTGGCGCAATTTGAACAGCCGGGTGCCACGTTCGTCGATGCATCGCGCCGGGATCGAGAACACTTGGTTCCTATCGAATCAAATCCAACCTCAAAGCTCGACGATGGACAAACAGCTCAGCACACCTGTGGAAGGTGTGTGTGGCACCGGAATGGCTTCCGTCACCGTCGAAGGCAGGGCAACCATCCCTGTGTTCGAGTAGGCGCATCTAGAATGAGGAAGATGCCGAGGGCGAGTTCATGCACCTTAGAGAACGGCGCGAAGCGAGCACGCCTATCAACGAGGCACGTTCCCCTGTCTTCGACCAACGTGGTGATCTCTGCCGGAATGGCAGGGTTCGGCACTCCGGCGAGGCATCGAACGGGCATCACCCTCCCGCCACTATTTTCCAGGATATTGGTATATAAACCCGCAATCAGCCTCCTTGGAGGTGCAAAATTGCGTTTATTCATCAGCAGGCAGAATATCACACTTGTTCTGTCCATTAACGCGTTGTATGATGTCTTCATAGCAGGAAAGCCGACATGGATCTCGACCTCCTAGACATATTGCTTCTGAATCAGGTTCAGTTCGACACCAAGGCCAGTGTCAAGGACATAGCGGACGATGTGGGTCTATCAGCGAATGCGTGCTGGCGGCGTATCCGCAGTCTTGAGGACCGAGGATACATCGTAAAGCATGTCGCGCTACTTAGCGCCGATCGCCTGGGTGTGGGACTTACTGTGTTTGCTAACATACGTACCGTAGATGATTCTAGCGTCGATGAACCATCTCTCGCTTCGTTCGTCCGGAAGGTCCCGGAGATTGTCGATTTTCATCGAACGATGGGAGTGTTTTCCTATCACATGAAATTACGCGTAGCCGACATCCATCATTGTGACCGGATTTTTAAGCAACTCGGCGAGGTCATTCGCATCGCCGAACTCAACACCTCTTTTGCCGTCGATGAGATAAAAAGCACGACGCAAGTTCCCACCGGCATCGCGCAGCGCAGTGCGGCAGAGCCGGATGGTGGAGAAAAGAACACATAAGACAGCCAGCGGTCTTGCAGGAGGATCAGCGCGTCACACGGGAGGGTTAGATGAGGTGGAAGAACGCATCCTTTGCAACGGCAATCATGCTGGCTGCAGCCGGACCGGCCTGTGCGCAGACCGTCGTCCAGTATGACTTCGATATCGAACAAGGAAGCCGCGCACAGGTCATTCAGTCGATTGGCGCCCGAACTGGTGCACTGGTTTCGTTCACCAACCCGCAGGATGAGGCGCTGCAACAGGACGCGGGGCCGATCCGTGGAAAGCTGACGCTGGTCCAAGCCCTTGGCCAGGCACTTGCGGGCAGCGGCTGGTTCGTCGAGGCGGCCGGCAACAATCAGGTCCGGATTGCCCGCGCTGACGGCAACAGCTCGGACATCATCGTCACTGCGCGTCAGCCGAACGAGCGCAAGGACGATTCCAATCTGCTGACGCGAACCGATACGCCGCTGAAGGACACGCCCGGCACGATCGTATCGGTGACGCAGGAGATCCTGCGTTCTCAGAACGTCACCTCGCTCGAGGAGGCGACGCGCAACCTGCCGGGTGCCAGCTTCGTGGGCGGAGTGCCCACCCAGATTGGCACCAGGGGCGGCTTCACGGAAGGCGCATCGTTCACCAACGGACTGCGCAATTCCAGCCTCGGCAGCAACGCGCCGACGATCGATGTCGAAGCGATCGAGCTGCTGAAGGGGCCATCCTCGATCATCTCGGGCACGGCGGTCGCTGGCGGACTGGTCAACATCGTGCCCAAGACGGCGACCGGCACGAGCCAACCCGAGGTCAGCTTCGGCGGCGGATCGAAGCGCTACATCCGCGGAAGTTTCGACATCGGCGGCGCCATTTCCGAGGAGGCGCGGCTATTCTGGCGCGTGGTCGGCCTCAGCGAATATGCCGATCGTCGAAACGAGGGAGGTAACGGGCCGCACGCGCGTTCAGCCGCGTTGATCCTGGGCTATCGCGACAACGGCTGGAAGATCGACGCGCAGACGCAGATCTACAATAATCGCACCGTTTACGGACGTCCCTATTTCTACGACGGCGACTCCCGGTCGATCGTCGCGACGACATTCGTGGACAATTCCGACGCATCCTACGAGACCCAGTCGCTGTCGCAGAACCTGCGGGTTGAGAAGGATCTGATGACCTCGGAGCGCTTCTCCCTCCGAGCGCGAACGAACGCGCGGTACCAGGAAGCGGAGGTGGACTCGCAGAACGTCAACTTCGGCGCGGTGCTGGTCCTCCCGCCGTTCGGGCGGCAGAATTACGTGCTGCTGAACAGCGTGCACTCATCGTCTAGGCAGGTGAGCCTGTCGGCGGACATCTATGCCAAGCTCGTGACGGGTGGGGTGCAGCAGCAGCTTATCGCCGCGTTCGACTTCAGCGGCGAGAAGCTGGATGCCCTCACGGGTATCGGCGTCGCGCTATTCCCCTTGCAGCCCATCCCCCCGCTGGTCCCGGTTCCCACCGCGGCCGGCCCCGGGATCGCTGCGCAGAGGGTCACCCGGAACAACTACGGCGTCGTCATCCAGGACCAGATCACCTGGGGGCCGTTGCATGCCCTGATCGGCCTGCGCAACTCGTGGTTCACCAATCGATCGGCACCGCAGCCGACATATCAGCAGACGGTGGAAAAGCTGACCCCGTCGGGTGGCCTGGTGTTGAACGCCACCCCCTGGGCATCGATCTACTACAGCTATCAGAAGGGGTTGACTCCTCCGCAGCCGCTTCTGCGGCTGGCGAGCGGGGAGCCGCTGCAACCCATCATCACGACCGGCCACGAAGCCGGCATAAAGCTCGAACTGCTGAACGCGCGCCTTTCGGTCACCGCGAATTACTTCCACCGCGCGGCGAGCTACATGACGCTTCCGGATCCGCTGCGACCGAACTTCTCCATCCTCGCGCCGGGTCAAAAGGCGGAAGGGTTCGAGATCACCCAGGTGGGCAAGATCACGCCGACCCTGTACGTCCAATCCGGCTTCACATACGCCCGGCCGGCATCGGCCATGCCGTTGATCGGCACGCCCCGCTACACAGGCAACGTCTGGCTTCTCAAGAACTTCAAGGTTTCCGACTCCGGCGTCATCGACATCGGGTTCGGCGGAAACTTCCAGACGGACATCAACGTGTCCCAGCTGAACCTGCTGACCGGGCAGAGCAGCTTTCCGCAACTGCCGCGCGACTATGCCCGCCTGGACGCGACGCTGGGCTATCGATGGGGTGCCTACCGGCTGAACCTCGCAGTCAACAACTTGACCGACCGTTTCAATCTGGAAACGCCCCTGGTCGGGGCGAACCTGTTCCGTGCCACGGGGCGCGACGTACGGCTGGTGTTCACGGCCAACCTTGCCGGAAAGCGTTGATCCGTGACCGCAAGCGTATCGGACGTCGGGGCGGACCGGGTTACCGACACCGAGCTGCCCGATGATTTCGCCGGGCGGCACGTGCTGCGCGACATCGGTTACATGTTCCGGTTGTTCGGACGGCACATACGGCGCGATCCGATCATCGGATCCCTGCTGTGGGCGGGAATCCTCGCCTGGTCGATCATGGGCTCGTATCTGGGTGTACGCGTAGCGCTCAGCATAGCAGCGACGACGAACGGCATGGTCGCGCACGATCGCACCGCCGTCATCTACAGTCTGACCCTGACGACATTGTTCGGCCTGCTGAGCCTGGTTTCCGGCGCCCTAGGTCGCGTGATCGACATGACCCTGCGGATCCGGCTGCGGACCGTGCTGACTACCCGCTTGCTGTCGGGCTGGCTGACCCGTTCCGGCCTTTACCGCCCGGGCGAGCCGGAGGACATCGACTTCCCCGAGCAGCGCATCCAGGAAGACGTCTATAACTTCGGGCTGTTCGGGCTCGACCTGCTGAAGGCGATCGTCGCCACGGCGTCCAGCCTTTTCCTGTACTCGCAGCAATTGTGGAACCTGTCGAAACCGATGACGATCGGCGCGACGGTAGAAGTGCCACGCGCGATGTTCGTCGCGGCACTTGCAAGCGCGATCGTCATCACGGTTGCGACCCATCTCGTCGGCCGCAATTTCACCCGGCTGGACGTCGTCCGCAAGCGGCTGGAAGCCACGTTCCGGCATACGATGGGACAGGCTCGCGAACATGCGGAACAGGTCGCGCTGAGTGGCGGACAGGCGATGGAACGCGAACGGGCGGATCACGGCTATGGCCTGATCCTTCGGAACTGGATCCCGTACACAGCCTACAGCGCGGTCCTGATGGCGGTACAGATGATGCCGCTGGTTACCGTGACGCTGCCCTACTGGTTCCTGTTCGACGACGTCGTCGCGGGCCGTATGACGATCGGCGACCTGATGATCGCCTCCGCGGCGTTCGGCGCGGTGTTCAACTCCGTGGCCACGATCAGCACGCATTACGAGACGTTCGCGCTGGTCCGCTCCGCCGCTCTGCGTATCCATCTTTTCGAATGTTATCTGTCGCGCGATCGACGCAGCGGCCTGTCGTGGTCGCAGAAGGGCGACGGGCGCATCGCTGCTGAACACCTGGAGGTGCACAATGCTTCGGGGCAGCGGCTCTTCGCGCTGGCCGACCTGCAGCTGGCGCCGGGCGAGCGGTGGCTGGTGCGCGGACGGTCGGGCACCGGCAAGAGCACGCTGTTCCGGGTGCTGGCGGGCGTGTGGCCGTTCGCATCGGGCTCCGTCGAGGTGCCCGTGCGGCGCGATGCCGTGATGTTCCTGCCGCAGAAGCCTTATCTGCCCAGCGGCACGCTGGCCGAGCTGCTCAGCTACCCCCGTCCGCGCGAGACGTACGACGCCCATGCCTATCGCCGGGTATTGAACGACGTGCAACTCGGCGCGCTGGAGGACCAGATCGCCGTCCAGCGCGACTGGGCGAAGATCCTGTCCGGCGGCGAACAGCAGCGCGTCGCGCTGGCGAGGGCGCTGTTACACCGGCCCGACTTCCTGTTCCTCGACGAAGCGACCAGTTCGCTCGATCCGGTCACCGAGGCCGAGGTGTTCGCCACCATCGCATCCCAGCTGCCCGGCACCGCGATCGTCACGATCGCGCACGGCAGCCGCCTCGCCCGGCAGCATGACCATCAATTGACCATCGCCGATGGCGCCGCCCGGACCGGTCGACCGGCACATATGACAGGAGACGAGGCATGAGCTTCAAGGCTGGCGCGGACGCCGTCGCATCGCCGCACGAGGACGACGCGCTCTTCACCGAACCCACGCGCCGCGACGACCTGATCGCCTGGGCGCAACATCATGGCGTCGAGCCAGCGGCGGCCCTGCTTGCCGCGGCGCTGTCGTGCGAAGCCGGTGAGGGGGCCGCTGCGTTCGCCGCGTCGTTCACCCGTGCGGCGCGTCGCGGCGGCGCGCCGGCGGGCACCGCCCGGACATGGCTTTTCTGGCTGTGGCAGGAGGCACCCGTGGCGATCGCCGATCGCCTGCCGTCCGACGCCGACCGGCAGGCAGCCGATCAGGTCATGGCGATGCATCGACGTGCCCTCGACGGAGCGGTCATCGATGCGGCGGAGTGGCGGGCCGCACGCCGCACCTTCCAATCCGCGCTGCAATCGCAAGGCGCCGCCGCGGCCAAGGAGGCATTGCTGGCCTCGATGTGGGATCTGCGAAACGTCCCCGGCGCGATCGCCGACGTTGCGGGCGGCTGGATTCGCGAAACCGCCACGATGGACGCGCTAGAACCGGCCGGCTGGACATGGAGCGAATATAGCGTCGTGCAGAGCGCCTGGGATGCGTTCGGCATCGCATACAGCAGCATCACGCGGGCAGACGACGAGGACGACGCCAGCTTCCAGGCGCGCCGGCAACGCTACATGCAGGACCATCCGCCGGCCATCGACGACGATGGCTATGCCAAGCTCGCGGTCATGAACGAAGCGCGCTCGCGATTGTCTGCGGACCGCGCCGATGAGCTGCGTGCGGGATTGCTGCAAATCGTCGCGCCCTGACGCCGCGACCGGAGCCGGTCCCATGGCGATTCGCGCCGGTCGGCGCCCCCTCCCCACAAGAAAAGGATGATCCAATGGCGAATATCGAAGCGGTGACGGACGACACGTTCGTCGAACGGGTTCTGCGGTCCGACGTGCCGGTGCTGGTCGATTTCACCGCCGCATGGTGCGGCCCCTGCAAGGCGATGGCGCCCGCAGTGGAGGATCTCGCCCGTGAATATGCGGACGAGGTCGCGGTCTACCTGCTGGACATCGATGCCAATCCCCGCACGACCCAGGCCCATGGCGTGATGGGCGTCCCGACATTCATGATCTTCAACCGCGGCGAGATGATCGAGCGACTGACTGGCAGCATGAGCCGCTCAAAGCTGGCCGCTGCCCTGGAAGCCGCCATGGAGCCGGGTGAATGACGGGCTTCACCGGCAAGGCGGACTTGCTGCGGCGGATCGCCGCGTCGCGAAGCGGAGCGGAGGGCGCCGACCTTCCGACTCCCGGCGCGCCCGCACCGGCAGTGGCCGCGTTCGCGGCGGCTCATGGCATGCATACCGGCTTCCTGCTGCTCGTCATGGCGGTGGCGCCGGCGGCGGACTGGGCCGAGATGTTCGCGGATCTGCCCGAGGGTGCCGATACCGGCCGCATCGCGCGACGCTGGATGGACTGGCTCTGGCACGATCCGGCGACCGGCTTGCGCGCTGAGGCCGGGGCAGGCGCCGGGCTGGCGGCGGGCGATGCCGCCATGGCGATGCAGCGCCGCGCTGCTGCCGGCGAGGCCATATCCCGTTCGGAGTGGCGGCAGGCCCGCACCGCCATCGCGCGTCTGCCCGCCGTCGAGCCGGTCGAAGCCGCCGTGCTCGGCGTGGCGGCGGCCGCCTGTTGGGATCTCGACACCGTGCCCGGCGCCGCGGCGGACATGATATTGGCATGGCGCACCGCCATGTTCGCCATGGTCGATCGCGATCTCGGATGGACCGCAGAGATGGATGCCGGGCTCGCCGCGCGGGAAGAGGCGATCCGGGCGGCTGCCGAGGCGCGGATCGCCGCCGATGCGGCCGAAGCGCCGGCCGGCGAGAGCGAGGACGCAGCCGGCCTGCGGATGCGGGCGTCCTTCACGGCGGGCGCGGGCGCGTACGTCGCAGCCCATCCGTCCGATCTGGATCGGCGCACCGAATTGCGGCAGGCGGGCTATCGCACGCTTTCGACCATGGCGCGCGAAGGGCTGCTGTCCGCGATCCGCGGTGACCGTCCCGCGACGGCTGCGATCGCGGCCTGAACGCATGGGGATCGTGCCCGACAGCGGCGGCTATCTGCTGCATGAACCGGCCATCCTGGCACAGATCGCCCGCGATGCCGCCGATCACGCGATGGGCAGGGGCGTGGCCCAGGTCATCGCTTCCGCGTCCGAAACTGGGGGCGTCACGATGCGCGCCCGGGAGGGCCGGTTCGACAGTGCGATGCGCGAAGGCGTTCTTGGCCTGTCGATCACCGTCTTCGATGGCGGGCGGACCGGCAAGGCCACCACGAGTGCGCTGGACCGCGACGCGGTTCGCTCGGCGGTGGAACACGCGATCGCGATCGCGCGTGAGGTCGAACCGGATGCCGATGCCGCACCGCCCGATCCCTTGTGGATGGCACGCGAGGCACCGGACATCCCCATGTACGATCCCTCGCACCTGTCCGTGGCCGCGCTGGGAGAAACGGCGCTAACGCTGGAGGCCGCGGCGCTTGATCAGGGCGTGCGTGTCGCGGATGCCGGCGCCTCGACGGTCGACGGCTGCGCGGCGATCGCGATCGGCCGCGATTTCGACCGCTCGCTGACCGCCTCGTATCACAGCCTGTGGTGCGCTGCGATCGCAGAGCGCGACGGCGTGATGACCCGAGACCATTGGGCAAGCGTCGACCGGCGCTTGACGCACCTCCTGCCGCCGCGCGAGGTCGGTGCGACCGCCGCCCGCCGGGTCAAGCGCAAGCTGGGCGCCCGGACCCTGTCGACGCGCACCTGCCCGGTGATCCTGGACGCGGTGGTGGCATCCTCGCTTGTCCGCGAAGTCGCTTCGGCCCTGTCGGGCGGTCCGCAATATCGCGGCGCGACCTTCCTGCGCGAGGGCAAGGGCATGACCGCCCTCGCGTCCCATCTCGATCTGATGGAGGATCCGTTCGAACCGTTCGGGCTGGCCAGCGGCGCCTGCGACAGCGAGGGGGTGGGCGGCACGCGCCGCGCCATCATCCGCGAAGGCGTGGTCGAAGATCTTTTCCTGTCCTGTCTTCATGCGCGCAAGCTAGGCCTCCGCTCAACCGGCAACGCCGATGGCGTCCGCAACCTCACGCTCTCCAGCCGCCTGCCGGCCGAGCCCGTCGAGGGGCTGTGCGCGCGGATGGGGGACGGCCTCTGGGTGACGGAGCTGACCGGCGGGTCGGTGGACCCGGTCACGGGCAGCTATTCCAAGGCGGCGGCCGGCTTCTGGATCCGCGACGGCGAGGTCGCCTTCCCGGTGCACGACATCACGATCGCCGGCGATCTGCCCGCGATGCTGCGCGGCATCGTGGCGATGGCCGGCGACATCCATCGCAGCGGCGCGATCCGCACGGGATCCCTGCTGATCGAGACCATGCACGTGGCGGGTCGATGATGCTGCACGAGGAGGCGCCGATGGCGGCGAAGACACCGTACGACATGCTGACGCTCGTGGAACGGCGGCTGCTCGCTCCCGGCAACCTGACACGGGAATCGCTCAACGGCGCGCTCGACCAGTTGCTGGGCAACGGTGCCGACTATGCGGACCTGTATTTCGAGGCGACCCAATCGGAAAGCTGGAGCCTTGCCGACGGCCGCGTTTCTGCCGGCACCTTTGCAATCACACAGGGCGTGGGCGCCCGCGTCGTGACAGGCGACCAGACCGGCTTCGCGCATTCCAGCGCGATTACGCCGAAGGCCATCGCGACGGCGACCGATTCCGTGCGCGCCATGCTTCTTCACGGCGGCGCCCGTCGACGCGCCGGAGCCGTCGTGTCGGCAGAGCCGTCGCGTCCGCCGCTCTACACGGCCGACAATCCCCTGGAAGCAATGGCGGCGGCGGAGAAGATCCGCCTTCTGCGAGAACTCGACCGGCGTTGCCGCGAGGCCGACCCGCGGATCGTGCAGGTCAGCGCCCAGCTCGACGCGTCGTATTCGGCGATCATGGTGGCCGGGAGCGACGGTACTCGCGTCAGCGACCTCCGCCCGCTGGTGCAGGTCAGCGTCTTCCTGCTGGCGCGGGACGGTTCGCGACGCGCGCTCGGATCGGCGGCCGGCGGCGGCCGGATCAGCCTGGCCGATCTGTTCGACGAGCGGCTCGATACGCTGGTGCGCACGGCGGTACGCATCGCGCTGGTGAACCTTGACGCCCGGCCCGCGCCGTCGGGAGTCATGCCGGTCGTTCTGGGGCCGGGTTTCCCGGGGGTGCTGCTGCACGAAGCGGTGGGCCATGGCCTGGAAGCCGACGCCCATCGCAAGAACACGTCGGTTTTCGGCGGGCGCCTCGGCGGGTCCGTCGCGGCATCGGGCGTAACGGTCATCGACGACGGTACGCTGCCGGAGAAGCGCGGATCGCTGAACGTCGACGACGAGGGCGTTCCCACGCGGCGCAACGTGCTAATCGAGAACGGACGGCTGGCGGGACTGATGCAGGACCGCACGAGCGCGCGAATGCTCGGCCGGGATCCCAGCGGCAACGGACGACGCCAAAGCTACGCCCATCTGCCCATGCCACGGATGACGAACACCTATCTCGCGCCGGGCGCGCATGATCCCGAGGAGATCATCCGATCCGTGTCTCGCGGCATCTACGCCGCCGACTTCAGCGGGGGAACGGTCGATATCACCAGCGGCCAGTTCAACTTCTCCGCCATCGAAGCCTATCTGATCGAGGACGGGCGGATCACGGCGCCGATCCAGGGGGCCACTCTGACGGGGCTCGGTCATGAGGCGCTGCGCCGCGTGACGATGGTCGGCAGCGACCTCGACATCGCGACCGGTATCTGCGGCAAGGAGGGTCAGAGCGTTCCGGTCTGCGTCGGCCAACCCACGATCAGGATCGACGACATGGTCGTCGGCGGCACAGTCTGATTCGACTGAGCTGGCTGAGCGGCCCCCTTCTGAGTGCTCCATCGACTATGACAGTCTGGATCGAGGTGAGCCTCAGCCAACTACACGTTATCGCAATGTCTAAAATCGCCCATTCGCAGACATTCGATCGGCGATCCTACTTCCTACTCCGACGCCAGAATCTTGCCCACGTCATCAAAGCCCAGGCGCCACCGATGGGCAGAAGGCCGCGGGTTGCGAAGAACCACGGCACTACTTGGGCACATGGCCTCGGGTCTTCAGGGCTATCGCATGGGAAATTGAGCAGATTGACCGATATCCAGAGAATGCCGAGCAACACGACGCAGGCGGCGGTGTAGCCCGCATAGGCAAAGATGGCGATGATACGTTTGCCGGTCATGCCGATACCATGTCATCCGCCAATGGCGAAGTCATGAGGGGTTCTACGCAATCGGGGAATGTCCGCTTCCCACCAACTATCGCCGTTCAGCGGCCGGATGTGCGGAAAACCTGGTTTCAATCACAACGGTACGAAAAACAGGTGGGGCTGTTGAAAAAAGTCACGCTGGTGGCCGGGTGCGGTTGAAAGCGGAATGACACCCCAAGGCTTTGCGCTGCCGCAAATTGGGATCGAGTTTTGAGATTGTGTTGCCAATCCAAAATGACGAAAAATAGAACAAACTCGTCATTCGCGATCATTGAAGCGCCCCGGGTTTTGCGGAGACAGACGCTCATGGCTATGAGACAGCCGCTCCTAGGATGAGCAGCCTTGGCCAATTGCAGCATGTCCAGTTCTAAGCGCATGGATAGATGAAGCTGCCATTCGGTCTACTGCCGAATGGAGTTCCAGCTTATTGCCCTTGATAAGTGCCCACCACATAGGTCACGCTAGTACGTGGCAACGTTTAACGTGCTCCTCGACCTCTTTACATCGAGCGAAATCTCAACGTGTAGATGATGCATCGTCATATGCTTCGCGCTTGTCTGTGATCTCGGCGAGGTTGGCACGAGCCCACATTCCCATCGCCATGACGGGTTCGGACAAGGATTTGCCGAGCGGGGTCAACGCATACTCGACCTGCGGTGGGAGTGTCGGGTGCACCGTTCGGCTCACCATCCCGTCGCGTTCGAGGTTCTTCAGTGTCCGGGTTAGCATCTGCTGCGATATGCCGGCTACCGCTCGCTTGATCTCGTTGAAGCGGTGCGGTTTCTGGATGAGCGCGCTTATGATCAGCACGGTCCACTTGTCGCCAATGCGGGCGAGAAGGCCGCTGATCTTCTGACAATCCTTGTGGTCGATCGGCAGCACGGTCTCATCCATGTGACTTGGTCCTTAAAATATGCGTTCTTGGCGGGTCATCTAAGGTCACATAGCTGGTTCAGGTCAACAATGCAGACCTGAGGCCCTATGAAGATCCTCCATATCGACACAAGCATCAACGGGACGAACTCGGCCAGTCGGCGCATCTCGGCAGAAGCGGTCCGCGCCATGGCCGCACGGCATGACGACGTGGAGATCATCCACCGCGATCTTGCCGAGGCTCCGCTGCCGCACCTGACTTTGGCTGAGTTTGGGACTGAAGAATCGCAACAAGCCCTAGCCGAGTTCCAGACGGCGGACGTCGTAGTGATCGGCGCCGGCATGTATAACTTCACCGTGCCGAGCCAATTGAAGTCCTGGCTCGATCGCATCATCGTCTCTGGCAAGACCTTCCGCTATACCGAGACCGGTCCCGAGGGCCTGGCGGGCGGAAAGCGCGTCATCATCGCACTGGCACGGGGCGGCTTCTACGCGCAAGGCACTCCCGCCGCCGGGCTCGAGCACGCCGAGACCTATTTGCGCGGCGCGTTCGCCTTCATGGGCATCAGCGACATCCAAATCCTCAATGCCGATGGCACGAGCATCCCCGAAATGCGGGACGCCGCGATCCGGCATGCGGAACAAAAAGCCGCAGCCGTCGCCGCCTGAGAACACGGTCTCCTTGCAAGGTTATCGCCATGGATAACTCATTCGCCTTCAAGCGCCAAGCGTCTTGTCATTCTTGCTGTACGTGCCCTGCTCGCCTTCGCATTCTTCGCCGCAGGTATCTCGAAGCTTATTGGTCTCCCGGCGATGGTCAGCGTTTTCGACCATGTCGGTTTCGGCCAATGGTTCCGCTATGTCACCGGGGCGATCGAGGTCTGCTGCGCGGTGCTGCTGCTGACGGGGCGCTACGCCGGCCTTGGCGGCGTGCTGTTGTCCTGCACCATGATCGGCGCCATTATCTCGCATCTGACCGTCGTACCTGGTTCGCCCGTTCCTGCGCTCATCCTACTGCTGCTGTCAGCGACCATCGCCTTCGTCTATCGCGGTCGTACAATCGCTCTTGTCGGCGCCGGTTCGCCGCGGCGGGTGTGATGCAGCAGGCCGTCCCCGACACCGCCCGCAAGATCGTTCATCGCACGCGTGGGCGGGCGCACGGTCCGATCGCCCGGCTGATGAGCCCTGGCGATCTCGGCCAAGCTCTCAAACCGTTCGTGTTTCTCGACATCTTCGACATGAGCGACGTCAGGAACATCCCGATAGGCCTTCATCCCCATTCGGGCACTGCGACCGTCACCGTCATTACCAGGGGCAACGCCAGCTTCGATGACGGCGAAGGTAGGACCGGCCTACTTGAGTATGGCGGTGTCGAGTGGATGCGTGCCGGCCGCGGTGTCTGGCACGGGAAGGAACTGGGTCCGGGCACCACGCCCGGCATTACGGGTTTGCAACTTTGGCTGGCGCTCGACACCATGCTTGAGCTCAGTTCGTCCGACAGCCAGTATATCGACGCGGACTACACGCCGGAAGTCGGCCCGGCACGCGTGATCGTAGGTCGCTACAAGGGCGAGCGAAGTCCGGTGCGCGCACCGGCGGGGGTCTAGCTCCTCGTACGACTGAAGCCTGGGGAGCGTTGGCGCTACGAGACCCCGGTGGGGCACAGCTTGGGTTGGTACGCTGTGGCGGAAGGCGAGGTTATCGTCGACCTTCCCTCGCTCGCCGGTGAGATGGCCGTGCTCAACCGTAGCGACCAAGCGATCGAGTTTGTCGCCGGCGGGCAGGCGGATGCGGTATTTGTTCTGGGTACTGCCGAACCACACCCCCACCCGCTGCATGTCGGCCGCTACTCGATCCACACGTCCGCGTCCTCGCTCGCGGCGGGAGAACAGCACATTGAAGCTCTTCGCCTCAAGCTGATCGAGCGCGAACGGACGCGCCCTGCCCTGTCCAACGGCTCCATTCCGGTCATGCGGTAGGATCGGCGGCCGGTTTACAACGGCGCTTTGCCGTTCACCGCCAACCAGTTCGGTCGCATGGCACCAAACATGCCCTCGGGAGCGTGCTATTCCGCAGCCCGCCGAGGTGCCTCAGATACAGGAACCCGTCTCTACAGAAGGGCGATGGGCGATGTCCGGTCAGATGCCGATCGGCTTCGCCGACGGGGCGGATGACCTATGACGCGCTTGAACGCCGTGCTGAACGCGCTTTCGGACTCGTAGCCAAGCGCCCGCGACACCGTGCTCAAGGGTTCGCCGCGTGCCAGGTCGCGCCTTGCCAGCAGCATCCGCCACCGCGTGAGATATTCGACCGGACCATGGCCTACCTGGGCCTGGAAGCGGGCGGCGAAGCTCGATCGCGACATGCCGACCTCGTTCGCCAGCATGCCAACCGTCCAGCGCCTGGCCGGCTTGGCGTGCATGGCCCGAAGCGCAGCGCCCACCTGCCGGTCGGCAAGTGCGAACAACCAGCCGATGCCGTCGCTTGCATCCGCATGTAGCCGAAGCGCCTGGATCAGGATCATAAGCGCGATCTGCTGTACGACCAGCGCACTGCCGGGCCTCTCCTCCAACAGTTCATCGCGCATTCGCGCGAAATGTGCGTGCAGCGTCTCACGATCCTTTGCGCTGTGGAGATGCACGATGGGCGGCAGCATCGTGAGAAGCATGTCCGCACCCGGGTCGTCGAATGCGAAACAGCTACCCAGCACCTGCGGCCCTCCGCCACCGTTCGACGCAACAAGCGGTTCAGTGGCGAACTGATCGATGAAGGCGTGAAAGTCCTGTGAGGGCAGTGAAAGGTCGGTGGCCATTCGGAACGGTTGGTCATGAGGCAGGATGAAGCAGTCGCCCGTCCGAACCCGCAACGGCGGTTCCAGCCCATCCAGCGCGAGCCACATCTCCCCCGCCGTCACCGTATAGCATTTGATGCCCCTATGGGCGGCGAAGCGAAGCGACAGGTCACGGCCCATGTCGAAGGATCCTGCCTGATAGCCGCGGATTGCCAGCAGGGAGAGCACGTCGGACAACGGATCCAAGTTCGGACGATCCCCAATAAAAACCGGACTATAGAGCATAGATAGTATCGTTGCCAGCGAATACCTAAGCCGCATCACGGTATGCAAAGGAGCAAACGATGCGCATCTTCGTCACGGGAGCGAGCGGTTATGTGGGACCGGCTGTAGTAAGGGACATGCTCGCGGCCGGGCACGAAGTGATCGGTCTGGCGCGTTCCGACGAAAGCGAGGCAAAGGTGCGGGCGCTCGGCGCCGAGCCGCTGCGCGGCGACATTGCGGACACGGACGGCCTGATCCGCGCCGCAGAACAGGCTGACGCGGTCGCTCATCTGGCCTTCAACATGGACCTGTCACGTCGCGCCGAGAACAGCCAGCAGGATGCCGCCGCCATCGCGGCTTTTGGAAAGGCTTTTGCCGGCACCGACAAGCCCCTCGTCACCACATCCGGTCTTGGCCTGCTTCTCGATGGTGAGCTGCTTACCGAGAATGTGCAGCGCGGCGATGAGCCGCACGCGCCACGTAATTCAGAAGCGGCGACATTCAAGCTGCTCGATCAAGGCGTCAAGGCGATGGTGGTTCGCCTCCCTCAGGTGAACGGCCCGGACAATCGTGGGTTTGTCCCCATGCTGATCCGAAACGCTCGTGAGAAGGGCTATGCCGCATACATTGGTGACGGTTCCAACCGTTGGCCGGCCGGCCATCTGGAATCGGTCGCGCAGGTCTATCGACTTGCGATCGAGAAGGGCCGGGCAGGTCATATCTACCACGCCGTCGCTGAGGAAGGTGTGACGCTGCGCGACATCACGGTCGCCATCTCCGAGGAAACAGGTCTTCCCCTGCGATCGATCGCTCCGGAAGAGGCTGAAGGTTATTTTGGCTGGTTCGCGATGTTTGCCGGCATGGACAACCCCTCGTCGAGCGTAATCACGCAAGCTGAGCTAGGATGGAAGCCGTCCGGTCCGACCACGCTCGAAAGCCTCCGTAACGAAGGCTATTTGTGACGGACGAGCGGTAGGAGAGGCCAAAGCTCGCCGCACGCCGAATGGTCCTGTGCGGCGAGTTAGAGGTCCGTATTATGCCGCCTTCCCGGTGCCAACCCGACACATCCGGACACTTTGATCACGCAGCTTGCACGTCAAGTCAGAGCGGAACGTAAAGCCGGTCTAGTAGGGGTCCGGTGAGAGGATGGTCAAAATCGTACGCTAAGCCCGGCGACCGTCGCGATTGGGATCAAGTTTCGGGAATATCCGGCTTTGGCGGGAAGGCGGTCCGCTTCCGGGAGTTCGGACGGCAATAGCCGATATTACGCCGTGCTGCCGCCTGTCCCCGCATAAGATGGTCAATCAGAGACGTGGGTAGGTCAAAGCCCGACCTTCAACGGGATGTAGCGTGACGGCGGCGCAACTCGCCAATTTACCCTCGCCTACCTCGGCGTTGAGTCACCATCATTCAGAAACTGAGCGACCGAAAGGTACCAGTTGCGCGCGATTGCGTTGCCCTCGCGCTTGCCGAGTTCGGTAAGCGCCTGCGCCTTGAGCCTCCGGGCCTCGGCATCGCTGCCGTTCGCGACCAGTACCAGATCAGCCAGTTCCGCCGCCCAGCGATACTTGCCGTCGCGTATCGCTTTCTGGCCCGCTGCAATCGCACCGGCCCTGCCGCCGATCAGCGCCAGGAGGTCGGCAGCACGTTCATCTACGGACAAGGGGAAGATGTTAGTAGCATTGCCGTCAAACCAGCCAAGCTGTGCGGCGTAGATGCCGCGAACCATCCATTCCACCGTGCCGTAATACTGGCGCAGCCACGGATTTGCCGCAAGCGCCGGGGGCAACTTGACCTTCCGCACCAGCGTATCGGGCCGCTCTCCGCGCTTCATCCCCGCGATCGTCTGGTCGTTGATCGAGCGGATTGCGTCGCGATAGGCGACAACGATGTTTCGCACTTCGTCCGCGCCAATGACCGGGCGCATGTGGCCGGGTAGCAGGATCGCTGGCTTCAGCGACAGGATAGTGTCGAGGCTGGCGATCCATTGCTCGGGCGGGCGCATCGGCGCGCCGCGGATCGGGGCAATATTGGGAAAGGTCTTCAGCACGTCGTCGCCCGACGCGATCACGCGTTTGTCAGGCAACCATACCGAAACACTGTCGCCCGCTTCCCCCGGTGTCGGGATCACTTCCAGCCGCACACCCGCAATCGTCATCTCCGCGCGCTTGGTGACGACGCGGTTGAGGGCGAGATAGCCTGCGCTGGTCGGCGGGACATTACGGCCGAACTCCAGTTGTGTGCCGGCGTTGATATAAAGCGCATCGGGCACTTTCATGCCGAATTGGTCCGCACCATCCTGGTTTGGCCGGCCGATCGGCGCCTTCGCCTCAGCGAAGCCAGCGATGATCTGCGGCCGGTCCTTGCCGGCGAAGATGGTCGTACCGCCGATATCGTCGGGGTGCGAATGGGTATAGATTATGGCTTGTACCGGCCCCCTCGCCACCGTCGCGAACGCCGCCTTGATCGCTGCCGCTTCCGTTGGGTTCGGCGAGGTATCAACGATGATGACGCCGCTGCTTCCTTGAATCAGGATCACATTGCTCGCAGCATAGCCAACCGCAATCCACACGCCGTCCGCCACGCGGATCAGGTCGCGCCGGAACTCGGCGTTGTGTGCCCGCAGCTCGGCTGGCGTGACGCCGCTCTGCGCCTTCAGCTCAGCCGGAACGAGCAACAGCACCGCTATTGCTGCAGCCAATCGCAGGCGACCGAGCATCTGATTGTTCGTCACTCCGATCGTCTCCGATTATCGTTCGTCTGGCTGCTTGGCGCTTTCATTGCATGATGATCCTTGTCGCCACCGCAAACGAGGATGAGCGCGCTGAACGAACTGCTGCTGCGGGTAACACCGGTTGCTCGCCTGAGCGTCAGGGCCTTGGGGTATATCCTGCCATTCCCGAAAATGAAGGTTGAGGGAGACGGCGGAAAGTTTCGGCCGATCCCGTGCGTCACGGGGGGCGGCTTTCCCGAAATGTGTTCCCGAATGAGTTTTCCCGAAATTGCCTATTGGAAATGGAGGAACGGGACGCCCCACAAACGAGGGTCTGGGTGAGCGCCCTCGCTAACGTCGGCGTGTAGGCGGCGTTCTTTCAGGTGGCGGCTTATCCTCATC
>JAAIGE0100151425.1_pt1 | contig 31791 bp, 33 predicted proteins | sample 6487951 | NCBI WGS metagenome assembly JAAIGE01 (sample SAMN13974128, study PRJNA590717) | phyllosphere metagenome | biome: tomato field; feature: multiple bacterial spot infested tomato fields; material: tomato leaves; isolation source: leaves from tomato fields | host: Solanum lycopersicum ...
GGCAAGAAGAAGTGGGCGATCATCCACTCCACCGACGCCTTCGGCACCAGCGGCGCCAAGGCGCTGACCGAGAGCCTCGGAAAGGGCGGCGCCACGGTCGCCCTCGACCAGGGCTACACCAACCAGAGCCAGGACTTCACGCCGGTGGTGCTGGCGATCCGCCAGTCCGGCGCCGACGTAATCGGCACATACATGCCCTTCGAGAACGATCTCGGCATTTTCGCCCGGCAGCTGCGTCAGCTTGGGATCACCATTCCCTGGGTGGGATCGGCTACAGTCGTGAACGTCTCGGCGCTGAAGCTCGCCGGCGCCGCCCTCCACGGCACGTACAGTGTTGTCGACTACGCCGAAGAGGCAAGCGACGCGGCGCGTGCCTACGGCAAGGCCTATCGCGCGGCCATGAAGCTTCCACCCGACGTTCAATCTTCCTGGACCTTCGACGCGGTCACGGTGCTGGCCAAGGCCATCAACGCGGCGGGCAAGACCGATCCGCAGGCGATCCGCGAGGCGCTGATCGCGGTGCGTGGGCACGAGGGGGCCGAGGGCACCTACAATTTCGACAAGAACGGCGACGGTCTGCACGGCTACAACGTCGTGCGCAACGATAACGGCACCATCGTCTTCGATCGGCGGATCGACTTCTACAAGGGTTAGCCGCAAATCTGCCGGGGCATGCCGGCGAGAACCAGTGCTGTCGGTTCGCTTGGAGTGCACCCGTAGCGAATTGCCGCCGATCGCTTCGATGGGCATAAAGCTTGCCGCCAACTACCGCATGACAGCGACCGACTTGAGGTCTAAACCGCTGCTCAGGTTCAGGGAGGTTGTCATGCAAGCACCCGAGGCCCTCGTCCTCGATCTCTTGACCTCGTTGAAGGCTGGTCCGCGACCCTATGACGAGGTCATGGAAGCTTGGCGCACGAGTTGCCCCCGCCTGCCGGTCTGGGAAGATGCGATAGACCGCGGGTTCGTGCAGCGCGAGCGGAACCTTGTCATGCTGACCGAGTCCGGAAAAGGCCGGCTGGCAGCCTACACGCGAGGATGAACGGTCGATAGCGGCCTTCTCACGCTCAAGCTGATTAGGTTCAGGCCCTTAATCGACAAAGCCGGGCGCCATGAGGACCGGGGCAGAGACCGTCCACTCCGAACCACACCGCGCTCGACCGCGTCAGCTGAGCCCAACGGCTATCGAGCGGGCCTTGGGATACGGCTCGATCATCCTGCTCGGCGCCGTGATGATTGCCGCCGTCCGCGGGCATTCAGCCTGGGGCAACGTCCCCATACTGATCTGGCTTCACTTGGGTACGATCACCGTCCCACTCGCACTGACACCCGTGCTGCTTCTGGGCCGCCGCGGCGTGCGGTCACATCGTGTCGTGGGTTATGCCTGGGTCGCGTCGATGAGCGCGACGGCTCTGCTCACGTTTGGCATTCGCGACATCAATCGCGGTGCTTTGAGCGCCATCCACATCTTGTCCGTCGTCACGCTCACGCAGGCTCCGATGCTGGCATGGCACGCGCACCGCCACCGCGTGGACGCCCACCGCTACACGGCCGTATCGCTGGTGGCAGGCGCGCTTCTGATCGCAGGCCTCTTCACGTTTCCGTTCGATCGGCTGCTGGGCCGGTGGCTGTTTAGCTGATCGCGGATGCAGCTGTCAGGATCGGTTCGTTAGAGGCGCACTCAAACCAGACCAGTCGCTGCTGGCTTGAACGTCCGGTTCCAGCCGCAGCGCCGAAGGCCGCTCATCACCCTTCTCAGCCCCTTGGAAGGTCCGCTTCGCGGCGGTTTGAGGGGCGATGACCGCGGCCGGGTTGGGTGTACAGCGGCTCGTCCGCTTTCGGGCGGGTATGGACGGAAGCGGACGTGGTGCCATTCCCGCTTCCGATCCGTGGCTGTTGCAAATGAGGCCCGTTAAAACGATCGGCGCTCTCTCGGTTTGAAGGTGCGACGCCGAGGTACTCGCCCGTCCCGTACGACATCCGAGAAGTCGGGAGTGTCGGCGGCCCGTCCGATGAGCGGAGCGCCGAGTCGTTCCGCGCGGAAGCGTCCGGGCCGCATCCATCGCCGGCGCCGGATCGGGGAACCGGCTACGCGAAGCGCACCCGGAACTTCGGGATCGCCCCGAAGTCGTAACCGCCCTCGTTGAACGGCACGGTGGCGGGCTGGACCTGCCCGCGGTTGTCCATCGCGCGGGTCTCGATCACCGCCTCGCCCGGCTGCGGGTCGAGGGCGATCTCGAAGCGGCGCCAGGTGTAGGGGTTGGGCTGTGGGTCGATCAGGCGGCCCTCCTGCCACAGGCCGCCGTTGACCCGCACGTCGACCCGGCGCACACCGGCCTGCGGCGCCCAGGCGTAGCCGCGCAGGGCCTGCCGCCCGGCCGGCAGCACCGGCGCCTCGCCGCGGGCAAGGGGATAGTTCGGGGGCAACTGCGGCTGCTTGGACAAGGCGAACGGCACCGTGAGCATCGAGCGCATCACGTGCCACGCCACCGGCACGCCGCGCACGTCCGAGGGCTTCACGAAGCGGAACTCGTCGTTCGGGCCAGGCACCGGCGGCGGGTAGGCCGGCCCGATGTTGGCGTGGCCGATCGTGTTGAGGCGGACCCAGAAATCGTGGCTCGCGATCTTGATCTCGGTGAGCCACTTGGTCGAGGCGCCCCCCGCCCAGCCTGGCACGAGGGCGCGCACCGGCGCGCCGTGGTCCGGCAGCAGCGGCTTGCCGTTCATCTTGAAGGCGAGGCCGATGTCGTCGGCGCGCGCGATGATCTCCTCGATCGGCATCGGCCGGCCCGTATCGGACTCGGTGTTGGGAGCCTTCCCGTCGACGCCCGACCAGAACAGGCACGCCTTGGCGTTGGGCTTCAAGCCCACGAGGCCGAGGATGTGGCTCATCGGCACGTATTGCCACTCGGCGAGGCCCACCCCGCCGAGGCCCCAGCCGTTGCCGGTGACCTTCTCTGGCGCCGCCAGCATGTCCTGCTGCTCCCAGAACAGCGAGCGCCCGTTGCCCGCGCACTGCATCACGCTGATGAGGGAGCGCGAGGGCATGCGCAGCAGGTCGTCGTAGCCGATATCGACCGGCCGCTCGACCGCGTCGCCGTGGATCCTCAGGCGCCAGTGGCGCGGATCGACCCGGGCGTCGAGCTCGGCGCGGGGCGTCGGGTACTCGTTGCGGATGTAGAACTGCTCCAGGGGCGTGATGTATGTGTCGAAGTTCCACCACGCCCCGCCCTGGTTGGTCGGGTTGAGGTCGGTGAGCAGGCCTACATCCTTCACGAAGGAGGGATGGAAGCGGGAGGTCGGCGGCGCGCTGGTGTTGCCGACGACAAGGCGCTCTGAGGCTCGGGCGGGCGCGTCCGCCCCGCGCGCGGTGCCAGCCGCACCTAGGGCCGCGAGCCCCACGAAGAGCCGGCGACGGTCGAGGCTCGGCCCAAATGCACCGCGCGGCGCGTGGATCGGATCCCCCATGGCGTGTCTCCCCCCAAAGCATCAGCCCGACCGACGCGGTGCGGTCACGGCCGAACCGGATCGCGCGCGCCAAGAGCGCCTCGCCGGCACTCCTCCGCGGCCCCCGCTCCTGCGCCACACGGCAGCGATCACCGTCGCGACCACGCCTGTTCGCCGGCGTGCCGGTGAGTGTTACGGGATCGATCCCGTCCCCGACAGCCCCGCGCCGGGAGCCGGCCCGCCCTTGGAAGCCGCACCACTGTCCCGGGGCCGCGAAGCGGAACCCGGGTCCAGAGCCGCGACGGTGCCTGTGTTCGTCGTCGCGACGGCGATAAATTGCAGGTTCGCCCGACGGCGCCGCGCCCGGTCTTCAGGTCTTCCTCACTTGCCGGCGGCCGCATCGGCTGCCCGAGGCTTTCGCACCGCGGGTGGTGGACATCCGGCGCTCGGTTCCTGCGCCGAGGGTCCGCACTGGGTGGTTTGTTGCCTGTCCGCTTCTGGACGGCCAGTGCATCGAAGCAGACGTAGCTCAGAGGACCGCCCACGACCCTTCTCAGCTCTCCGGAAGGTCTGCTTGCTGGGCCGTCGCGAGTAGCCGCCGGGCATGCAGGAGGTGGGGCGCATCAAGCATGCGTCCGTCGAGCGCAACGGATCCCGCCCCCGCATTTGCCGCGAATAGATCTATGACGCGGTGGGCCTGCGCGATCTCCTCGGCGGTCGGCGCGAATGCTGCGTTGATCGGCCCGACCTGTTCGGGATGGATCGCCATCATGCCGGTGAACCCGTCCCGCCGCCCCCGGCGAGCGTAGGCCGAAAGACCGTCGAGGTCGCGGAAGGCCGGGTAAACGGTCTCGATGGCCGGGACGCCGGCCGCGTGGGCGCCCATCAGCGCGAGCGTGCGCACCACCTCGTAGGGAGGGGTGTAGCGGCCGTCCGCCTCCCGGGCGGCCGTCGCACCGATGGCGACCGGCAGATCCTCCGCCCCCCAGGTGAGGCCGCAGAGCCGGTCTCCGACGGCGGCGTAGCTGCCGAGGGCGAAGACCGCCCGCGGGGTCTCCGAGGCGATCGGCAGGATCGGCACGCGACCGCCCCCGTGGGCCTCCAGCCGACCAGCCAGGGTCAGGACGCTGTCTGGCCCCTCGGCCTTCGGCAGGACCAGACCGTCCGGGCGACTGGGGGCGATGGCGGCGAGGTCGTCGTCGATGAACCCGCTATCGAGGGGGTTCACCCGGCAGAAGACGGCGACCGTCTGCCGGGCGTCGGCGAGGCAGGCGGCGACTGCTTCCCGGGCCCGGCCCTTGTTCTCGGCGGAAACCGCGTCCTCTAGGTCGAGGATCACGGCATCGGCCCCGGAGCCCAGCGCCTTGGCGATCTGGTCGGGCCGGTCGCCGGGCACGAACAGGAGCGAGCGCAGCCTCATGGGGTTCCCCTCCTCACCAGGGCCGTCCGCAGGCACTGGCACACGATCTCGTCGCGCTGGTTGTGCGCTTCGTGGGCGAAGGTGACGAGGCCCGCCTCCGGCCGTGACCGGGACGCGCGCAACTCGGCCACCCGGGTCTCGAACCGCAGGGTGTCACCGATGAAGACGGGCTTGGGCATCACGAGCTTGTCGTAGCCGAGATTGGCCACCAGCGTTCCCAGCGTCGTGTCCGCAACGGAGACGCCGATCATCAGGGCGAAGGTGAAGGTCCCGTTGACGACGATGCGGCCGAACTCGGTGCCGGCGGCATAGTCTGCGTCGAGGTGAAGAGGCTGGACGTTGTGCGTCAGCGTCGTCATCAGGAGGTTGTCGGTCTCGGTCACCGTGCGACGGACGTCGTGTCGGATCACGTCGCCGATCGCCCACTGCTCGAAGGAGCGGCCTGCCATATTGGGTTACCCGTCAGGAAGGAGGGATCAAGGCGAGGGCGCCGCGGCGATCGCGGCCTCCCACGCGCGAAGCACTTCGCTGCCAGGCTTGTTGCGCCGGTCCAGCCCCGCAGCCCAGTCCTGCTTCACCTTGTCGAAGGTCGTCGTGAGCGTGCGCCCGTCCTCGTCCGAGAAATGGACCAGCCGGACGCCTTTGGCCCTCGCCTTGCCGATAGAGTCATTTTCGACCTTCGCGAACTTCTCGCAGCTCTCCCGCGTGATTCGCTCGCCTTCCTCCGCGAGGATCGCCTGCACGTCCTGCGGCAGCGCCTTCCACTTCGCCTCGCTGACGGAGTAAGTCAGCAGCACGGAGGACAGGGGCTCGCCGGTCGTGCCCGACTTCAGCAGCCCGATCACGTCGTAGTCGACCGCGCTCATGTACGGCAGGAGCGCCCCATCCAACGTGCCGCGCGACAGCGACTGGTAGATTTCCGGCGGGGCCATCCGGATCGGGACGGCCTTCAGGGCCCGCAACATGAGGTCGAACGCGCCGCCAGACGAGCGGATCTTGAGGCCATCGAGGTCGGCTAGACGCTCGACTGGGCGCTTCGTCGAGAGGACAATCTGATAGATAGGCAGCATGAATGTGACGAGGGGTCGTACGCCGTTCGGCGCAAAGTCCCGAGCCGCTAGGATCTGGCCGGGCCGGGTCAGCGCCCAGAACGCGGCGGTGCCGCGGCAGGCGTCGGCGTAGATTCCCGGCAGTTCACCGACCGCCGTGAGCGGCATCTTGTCGGAGACGTAGGACGGGACGACGTAGCCGATGTCGATCACACCCGACTGCGTGAGCATCAAGAGATCGGACGCCTTGCCGAGCTGCTCGGCCGGGAAATGTTTGATCTCGACGCGGCCGGCAGTACGACGGCTCACGGCCTCAATGAGCGGCTTCGTAACAACTTCGTGGATGACGTGCCCCGTGGGCAGGCTGTCGGCGAGGCGCAGGGTGATCTTAGGCCCCTCGGCCCGCGCGCCGCTTCCCGCAAGCGCGATCGCGAGCAAGGCTGCAACCGTTGACAGACGACGCATGCATCTCCCCCCATGAGCTTTGTATCGTGTTGATTTTCTTGGATTTCGTCTCGCCCGCCTCACTCCATATGTGAGGGTACCCACAGGATGAGGCTCGGGAAGGCCACGAAGATCGCGATGATCAGGATGTGGGCTACGAAGTGCGGCCACGTCCCGTGGAAGACTTCGCTGACCGGCCGGTTGGCGTAGCGCGCGACGATGAAGCAGTTCAAGCCGACCGGAGGCGTAATCATCCCGACCTCGGCGGTGACAATCTTGATCACCCCGAACCAGATCGGATCGAATCCCAGCGTCTTGATCAGCGGCAGAACGATCGGCACCGTGAGCACCAGGATCGCGATCTGATCCATGAAGGTGCCAAGCACGATGTAGCCGCATAGGATGAGCACAATGATCACCCAGCGCGAGGTCGGCAGCGCGCCGACCCAAACAACGAGGTCCTGCGTGACCTGCGTGAGGGTGAAGAAGTAGCCAAAGATCGCCGCGCCGAGCAGGATCATGGTGATCATGCAGGTGCCGTGGGCGGCGCGCAGCAGGGTCCGGAACAGGCTGTCCCGGGTGACCTTGCCCTTGGCGAGCGCCAGCGCGAACGCGCCGAACGCCCCGAAGGCCGAAGCCTCGGTCGGCGTTGCCATGCCGAGGTAAATCGTCCCAGTCACGATCGCGAACAGCAGGACCATCGGCCCGACCTTCCACAGCAGGCTGAAGCGGTCGCGCCAGCTCACCGCCACGGTCCTCGGCGCGCGCGAGGGATCTTGCCAGACGAGCAAAAGGATCGTCGCCATGATCGTGAGCGTCACGAGGATGGCCGGGACAATGCCGCTGAGCAGCAGCTTGCCGATGTTCACCTGCGCGAGCAGGCCATAGATCACCAGCGCGATGCTAGTCGGCAGGAGCATCGCCAGCGTTCCGGAGATCGCGACCACACCTGCGGCCATGCGTGGTTCGTAGCCCTGGCGGATCATCGCCGGCAGGCTCGTCGAGGAGAGTGTCGCGGCCGACGCCGTGCTCGTGCCGCAGATCGCCCCGAAGCCGGCGCCAGCGAGCGCGGTGGCCATCCCGAGCCCGCCTGGGATTTTTCCAACCCACGCGGAGGCGGTCTCGAACAGGTCGTCCGCGACGCCAGACAGCAACACGAGATCGGCCATCAGCAGGAACATCGGGATCGTGATGAGCTCGTAGGACGACACTGAGGCGATCGGGGCCGTCTGGAGGATCCCGGCGAGGGTCGACACGCCGCCCACGAGGACGAGGCCGACGGAGCCGGAGAACGCCATCGCGAAGCCGACTGGCGTGCCGATACCGAGGAGCGCGAACAAGAGGACGAGGACGAGGGCGGTGGTCACGGCGTGGTTTCCCTACTCGAAGCCACCCTCGCCGTGACCCGTGACGGGCGGCAGGGGATAGACGTCGCGGCCCGTGATCAGGCTCGCAAGATTGCCGACGCCTTGCAGGGCGAGGCGCAGGACCAGCATGCCGCATCCAAGCGGGACGAGCGCCGCCGAGATCCAGGTCGGCCACGGGATCGCGCCGGCGAGCACGTCCTCGCCGAGGTAGTTGTCCAGTGCCCGCTCGAAACCGAGCCACGTCACGAGGGAGAATACGAACAGCCCGACGAGGGCAGTCACGATCTCGGAGAGGCGGCGCACCGGCCTGGGGAAGCGGTGCACGAGGATGTCGACGCTGACATGCACATGCTCGCGCAGCGCGTCTGACAAGGTGAGGAAAAAGACTCCCGACAGCAGGTAGAGGCCGATCAGGTCGTAGGTGAAGCCGAAGGGCTCGTTCACGACGTAGCGCATGAAGACGTCGGCTACGACGAGCAGCATGATGACGAAGAGCAGCAGCACGGCCACCGCCCGTAACACTCGCTCGGCGGCGCCAAGGATCCGACTGAGGGCGGGGATCATGGTCGCGCTCCCCATTCAGCCAGCCGCGCATCCTCGGGTTCGAAGGGCGGGGGCCGCAGCGGGCCGGGCGGCGTCTGCGACCAGCGACCGACCGGGGCGGTCGTGCGCAAGGTACGGCCGTCGGGGAGCGGCACTTCGCGCCAAAATCCGACCGCGTCGAGATGTGGATCCCGGAGGAGCGCGGCGACGTCGTGGACGGGCGCGACAGGAATGTCGAGCGGGACGAGGTCGGCGAGCCACTCGCCCGTGGACCGCACGCCCAATTCGTCCGCGATCCGGCCATAGGCAAAGTCGATGTCCGCGAGCCGTGCGCTCCGGTCCGACAGTCGTGGTTCGCCGTCGAACTCGTCCTCTCGGCCGACCAGCCGGAAGAACCTGCGCCAGTGGGCCTCGGTGTAGAGCAGCACGGCAATCCAGCCGTCGCGCGTCCGGTACGGCCGCCGGTGCTCCGACAGGAGCCGCGCGTAGTGGGGATCGCCCTCGGGTGGCTCAAAACTCAAGCCCCCCAGATGGTCCCCGGCCACGAGGTCGGTGAACGTCTCGAACATCGGCACTTCCACGTGCTGCGCCGGGCCACCCCGCTCGCGACACGCTAGGGCGGCAGCAACCGCGAAGGCCACATGCGTGCCCACCGCGCGATCCGAGAGGGTGAGCGGGACGTAACCCGGCAGGCCCGTCGGCGAGGCCATACCCTCGATCGCAGCGAGCCCGCTTGCCGCCTGAATGAGGTCGTCGTAGGCGGGGCGCGCACCGTAGGGCCCGGCCGACCCGTAGCCGATCGCCGACACCACGATCAGTGCTGGGTTCACGGCCTGTAGCTCTTCCGGGCGGAGCCCGAGCCGGGCCGCCGCCTGCGGACGGATGTTGTGCAACAGCACGTCGGCTCCACGGACGAGCCGCAGAAGCTCGCTGCACCCCTCCGCCGTCTTGAGATCAAGGATAATCGCGCGCTTGCCGCGGTTGAGGTGGGCGAACATCGCCCCGCCCCGCCCGGCTCGGCGCAGGGTGTCGCCGCCCGGCGGCTCCACCTTGATCACTTCGGCGCCGAGATCGGCCAGCAGCCGTGTCGCGTAGGGTCCCATGACGACCGTGCTGGCGTCCAAGATCCTAAGTCCTGCGAGCGCGCCCATGTCCCGCCTCAGGGATGCGCGGCAAGGCGGCGAACGACCTTGCTCGGGTCCTCACCGTAAGGGGGGGAGTAGATTACGAGCAGTTCTACGGCCTCGTCGCTGACGACGGTGAAGACGTGCTCCTCGCCAGCCGGGAAGAAGCAGCACTCGCCCGGCCCAATCTCGCGACTCTGGCCACCGATCTCGGCGCGTGCGCGCCCCTTGAGGATGTAGCAGACCTGCTCGATCCCAGGATGGGCGTGCGGCAGGGCGGCCCCGCCCTTCTCCAGATGCCCGAGGAGAACCTCCAGGTGCTGCGCACCGACGGTCTCGGGGCCGATCAGGCGTCGGTTGACCGTGCCGGTGTGGTTCGCGGGGCTGTAACCGGGAACCTCGTCGGCGCGCACGAAGTATTGGCGCGGTCTCGCGTCCATAGTTGTCCTCCCGTATCGTTGACCGGACCCTAGCACTGCTTGACGATCCGCCTCCAATCGGCTTTGCGGTTCGTTCGATACGATCTGCGAATGATCGATTGAGGGGAGGCAGGCCGCGATGAAGCTGCATCAGCTGCGTTACTTCGCAGTCCTGGCGAAGGAGCTGCACTTCGGTCGCGCCGCCGAGCGCCTCGGGATCACGCAGCCGCCGCTCAGCGCCGCGATCAAGGCGCTGGAGGAAGAGCTGGACGTTAGGCTCCTCCTGCGCGACAGCAAGCACGTTCGGCTGACCTCGGCGGGAGCCGCCTTCCTTGCGGAAATCGAGCAGATCCTCGACCGGATCGCCCGGGCCTCAGAGACGGCGCGTGCCGTCGAGGAGGGGGTGCGCGGGCGGATCGACGTAGCGATCTCGTCGGGCTCTCTATTTTACCGCGAGCTGCCACGGATCTTCGAGCGCTACCGCGCGGTGGCGCCCGGCGTCGACCTGTCGTTGCGCGAGATGGCTGGGGCGGAGCAGTCGAACGCGATCCTCCAGGGGCTTGTGCATGCAGGCTTCGCCAACGCCAGCCATGTGATGCCCCGGCTGGAGTGCCTGCGGCTGGCCGACGATGCCTTCGCGATCTGCCTTCCGGCAGCACACCCGCTCGCGGACGCGCCCGCGCTGACGATGGCGCAACTCGTCGACGAGGCGTTCGTGATGTTCGCGCGAGACGTCGCGCCCGCGAACTACGACAACGTCATCGCGGTCTTCAACCGATCCGGCTTGCACCCCCGGACGATCCACGCGACGCGGACGTGGCAGACGATCGTGGCGATGGTCGCCAACGGGATGGGCATCGCGCTCGTGCCATCGACGCTCGCCAGGGCGGGCACGGAGGGAGTCCGTTTTGTCCCGCTCGACGATCCCTACGCCCTCTCGCCCGCACTGCTGGCCTGGGATCCGACGAACAAGTCGGCTGCGCTAAAGGAGTTCGTTGCGTGCAGTCGGGCCGTTATCAGCGCCTAGCAGGACGTCGGCCATTGGGCGTGGAGCTGGGGTCAGCCCCCACCCAGAGCTGATGTCGCCAGACGGCGGCCTAACGTCTGCTTCGGAGAAGCGCCCATAGCGCTTCCGGCGACTGGGTTGGGTCGGAAGCGGGATGGCCGCTTGGGGTGGTTTCGGCTCGTCCCCTTCCGGAAGGCGGTCGTAAGTAGCGGACATCCCCGCGCCGCGCGCTCCCGACCCCTTGCCGACTCTCGGAAGATCCACTTCCAGGCTGCTGAAGCAGAGGCCAGCGTCCGGTGTGGGTGGATTTCCGCCGGGCCGCCTTCCGGACGGCAATTCATTGGAGCGGGCATCGTCTTTTTGCCCGTTCATGATCGTTAGCGGGGCCAGAGCGTATCCAGTAGGGGTCGAGACCTGCCGAGCCTCATTCCCCGTCGATGCAACCCGCTAAGTTTCGCAGACGCCTCGCCTCAGAAAATACGACCGCGATGGAAGACTGACGCTCCTCCGGGGCACGGACCGTCGCGAATGCGCTCAGGAGTGCTGCAACAGCCCTGTGCATCACCTCGCTGTCGCAGTGTGCTTGCCCGGCCTGGGCGTGAAAGGACGCGACAGGAACACCGAGTTCATTGGCGATCCGTTGGAGAAGGCGTGCGGTCCGCGTCTCGCGTTCCATCGCATACTTCCTCCTCCACATCGGCCCCGATTCATGACGACGCTCGCAGTTTGAGGCGCATCTGCGTGTCGAGATATCCGCAGATCAAGCGGCCATGCTGTGGGAGGCGTCCCTCACTTGCTGCGTGGTGGCGGCGATCTCGCGCGTCGCGGTCGCGATGACGCTCGCGCCCTGGCTGATCTCCGTCACGGCCGCCGTCATCGCGTGCATGTTGGCCGACATCTCCTGCGCGACGGCGGCTTGCTGCTCGACCGAGGCCGAGATCGCGCTGGAGATCGCGTTGACCTCGCCGATCGTCTCGCCGATGCCCGTGATCGCGGCGGCGGCCTCGGTCGCCGCGGCCTGGGTCTGGGCGATCTGCGTGCTGATGTTCTCGGTCGCCCGAGCGGTCTGGGCCGCCAGCGCCTTGACCTCTGCGGCCACGACGGCGAACCCTTTGCCGGCCTCCCCGGCCCGCGCCGCCTCGATCGTCGCGTTGAGCGCCAGCAGGTTCGTCTGGCTGGCGATGCCGTTGATCATGTCGACCACCTCGCCGATCCGCTGGGCCGCGGCCGCGAGGCCCCCGACGACGAGCGACGTCGCCTCCGCCTGATCGACGGCACGCTGCGATACGGCGAAAGCGCGGCCCACCTGCTGACTGATCTCACGGACCGACGCGGCCAGTTCCTCGGCGCCGGCCGCGACGTTCTGAGCATTGCCGGCGGCCTGCTCGGACGCGCCGGCTGCGCTCACCGCCTGCTGCGATGCCTCCGAGACCGACACGGCGATCCCGTCGAGGTCGGCGTCGATCGCCCGCTGAAGGCGATCTCGCTCGATGCGCCGGAGGACGGCGTCCGTGACGTCGGTGGCGAACTTCACCACTCTGACCAGCTTGCCGGACGCGTCGGTGACCGGGTTGTAGGTCGCCTGGATGTAGACGGCGCGCCCACCCTTGCCGATCCGCTTATATTCGGCTTGCTGAAACTCGCCCTGGCGCAGCCGGCTCCAGAACCGATCGTAATCCGGGCCAAGCTCAGCCGGATCCACGAACATCCTGTGATGGCGTCCCCTGACCTCGTCGAGGCTGTAGCCGACCAGGGCCAGGAAATTGGGATTGGCGGTGATGATGGTGCCGTCGAGGTTGAACTCGATGATGCCCTGCGAACGCTCCAGCGCCCGCAGCTTGCCTTCGAATTCGGCATTCGTCAGCTTCTGCTGCGTGATGTCGTGGGCGAACTTGATGACGCCGTAGGGTTTGCCGTTGCGGCCGATCAAGGGCGAGTAGCTCGCCTGGATCCACACCTCGCGACCGCCCTTGCCGATCCGCTTGTACTCCGCCGTCTGGAACTCCCCCCGCCGCAGGGCGGCCCAGAACTGCTCGTAGGCCGAGCCCTGCTCGGCAGGGTCCACGAACATGCGGTGGTGCTTGCCCTTGATCTCGTCGAGACGGTAGCCGAGCGCGTTCAGGAAATTGTCGTTCGCCCATCTCACGGTGCCGTCTAGCGCAAACTCAATCACGGCTTGCGCTGCGTAGGCTGCATGCAACTTGTGCTCGGTGTCGCGCGAAGTGAACATGACAGCTTTCTCAGCCGATCTCTGCAAGAATACCGTATAATTGTAGGCGATAAAGTTTTGCCAAATCCTGTACACGATGCTCGGAAATTAGCACCAAAGCTGGCGATCGTGACGTGTTTTATATCAAACCGCACGCAGCCCCATTCGCGTCAGCGCGAAATCGGGGGAAACGATGCACGCGCTGGGCTATGTGCCAGCTTTGGTGCAGCGCCAAATTCGAATCGGCTCATTTCGCATAGGGATTTGAACCTAGTGACGAAGAGTTGAAGCTTATTTTTCGCGCTGATCAAAGGCCACTGTCATCGGCAACGGCGAGATGGGCGTAATACCGGCTATTCCGCGGGGGCTGCTTACGCAAACCCACCTGACATTCTACTGGCGGACTTGGGTCGGATGCGGAACGTCCGCTTCGAGGCGAGTGGCTGACTTCCGCTCACCACCCCGAACCGAAGTTGCACCAAGCCTGACCAATGACCGCTTTCGGGTAGCGCCGATGGTTCCCCGGGCGGCTGGGTTGGGTCGGTAGGCGCCCGTCCGCTTATCGGGGCAACCTTCTCCGGAGCGGACCGGTAGCTTTCGGCCACCCCCGGTCATTCTATCTCGCTCAGAACTCCAGCAAGCAGACCATCTGAAGGTCTGAGAAGGGTCTATTTCCATCGTCAAACTTCACCTCAGCCCATGTCCGCTTTGGGCAGCCCTCATGAATGTATGTACGGCCGGGCTAAGGCGGTACGAGCAGGTCCGCTTCTCGCAGGTCAACTCAGAGGCAGACCAAATACCATGCTCTGCGCTCCGTCAGCTGCCGAATTGTTCACCGATACCGTCGAGATGTATCGGGTGCTTCGGGTCAACGTCATCGACGCCAGCGCCTGTCCGGAGGCAGTGATTCTCATGGGCAGGATCTGATGCCGATCACAGCTGGCTGCTCACGTCCTCCGTTCCGACGGCGGAGTTCGCCGGCCAATACCCATGATGCTCGACAGCGTGCCGACGCAGCGGAGCCAAGCGCCAGGCTGCGGCACTCGGCCTGCACATGCCTGCGAGATCACCTCGATCGAGACCTACGTGCGGCATGTCTCACGGCTGGGTTTGGCCGAGCAAAAGGAGCAGGGACGCCGCCAGTCTTGCGCCACCGTGAGGCGAGACCCAGTACCGCAAGTCGGGCCTGCCGACTGGACCACGCCTTCCGAAAGGCCTCGAACCCAGCCAAGCCCGGATGGAAAACGATGAGAACCCGCTTGCGCTTGTGGCGTCTCCATCCGCGCTGCGCGAACTATCATAGTAGAAGGCGACCATGTCGCTGAGATCCGAGAAGCTCGTACCGGCAGTTGCGACAGCCGGCCGACAGGCCCTGTAGCCAATCACGTCGAACGTCACCGTACGTCTCAGGCGTCCCTTCCGAACCCCAAGTATCTCTTCGAGCGGCCAGATCCTCGGGCTCGAACTTTCCGGAGCCGCCGGGGCTACACGGTTCAGACCCGGAATGTCTTCCGCCATGTTCGCCGCACGCAGGAATTCCAACTCCCATGGCCCACGCACGAAACGGTCATGCAATATCGGTCCGTCCCCCCGCCAACCGATGCCGAGCAGATGTTCGCCGACCTCAATATCGATCACCTGCTGCTGCTCGTCGTGGTCCGACCCGGAAGGCGTGCCCCAGCGAACACCTCCACGACGCGAAATCGTGTCCGGCTCCGCAGCGAAGTACCGAATGTTGAAGCCGCCGAAGCGGGCGCGACGAATCACCATCGGGGTTTGCGCACCGTCGTGGCCGTGAAGCGCGAGGATGCGCAGTGCAGCGTCGCGCAGTACTCTGCGGACTACGCCGGTTGGCGCTTCCAGGCGGTCGAGGTAGATGGTGGTCATCGAGGGTCTCCATCGGACCCTTCTTCAGATCACCTGGTTTTCCGAAATCGTCAAAGCCCCTGGTCAAGCCGCACCTTGCGAGGAGCGATCGACGCTCGCCGATGCCTTGTCGACGCCTCGGGGCGAGGCATAGAGCGGACCGCGGGTCGCGATGGGGCCAGGGACGTCGGTCATCGGACGGCTACTCGTCGGCGATCCGGCCCTCGCCGCGGGTCGGCGGACGGCATGGGGCCTGGACGTCGAATCTGGGCAACGTGCGGATGGCCTCGAACAGCACGTCCACCGGGTACCGTCCGTAGTGCTCCCCTTCGGTGCGCGGAGCGTGCCCCTGGATCGCATCGAGCACTGCGGGGTCGATCCCGGCGCGGCGCCCGACGGTCTTGAAGCGGTGTCGCCAGCCGTGATTCGGATCCACGCCGGTGTCGTCGACTCCGATAGCTCGGACCCAGGCGGCCAAACGCTCGCCGACCTTCTTGTAGATCGGGTGCGCGGCCTGCCCACTCCGGCCGCGGGCCGGGTCGTAGAAGAGTGGACCGGATCCGCAACCGTGGATGAATTCCGGGAAGCCCTGCTCGACGAGGTGCGGGTGAACAGGGACGTCGCGCCATTTCCCGCTTTTCACGCTTCCTGCTTCCGGCGTGATGCGGATCACCCAAGCGACGCCCTCGATGCGCACGTCTCGACCGCGAAGCTGCGTCATCTCGTTGACGCGGGCTCCACCGTACGCGCACAACCAGGGTATCCAACGCCGTGCGGCAGCATGCTGCCGCGACAGCCGCGGCTCCGGAGGATCCAGCGAGGCGCGCAGGATTGTCCGCGCCTCAAGGTCGGTGAATTCCCGGTCGCGAAGCCGGAGTTTGTCGGGCACCGCGACGACGACCCCGGCAGCGGGATTGGCTTCCAGAAGACCGTTGGCCACCGCCCAATTCATAAGTGCCTTCGGCGCGGCGATGTAGGCATCTCGGACGGTTCGCGGATCGCGGCCGGCAGCGAGCAGATCGCGCTTCCAGGCGATCAAGTTGTGTATCGGCGTCGAACCATGGTTCATCCGCACTTTCGGTGCTGGCGGACCTCCGTGCGGCCACGCTGTACGGATCGACCTCAGGCGGCATGGAGGACACGCTGGCGCAGAAGATCGAACTTCGCGCGGCCGTACATGCTCCGCTTGATCAGCTTGAGCCGATTGACCTGTCCCTCGACGGGGCCGTTGCTCCAGGGCTCGACGATGGCCGCGCGTACGGCAGCCTCGTCCTGCCGGAGCCCGGTGACGAAGCCGCCGAGATCGGTCTTGGCTGCGGCCTCAAGCCAAGGCGTCAGTCCTGCCGGATCGCCTTGGCGGAGGAGATCGGCGAAGGCCCGCACATCCTCGACGGCTTGCCTGAGCTTCGGGGCAGCGACGCAGAGTGCGTCGGTGAAGGCGCGATCCTGCGGCAGCAGCGTCGCCGGATCGCCGGTCAGCCATCGGGTGATGCGCCGTGTTGAGGGGATCCGAGCGGACGCCGGTCTGACCGGCGCCCCTGATCGCTGTCGCCTAGCCCAGCGTCGGACGATGTCGTAGCCGCCCGTGAAGCCCTGGGCGCGCAGTTCGCGATGGAGAACGGTCGCGTTGCGCTCGCCCTCCTGCCAACGTGTCTCGACGAAGGGGAGATGACGGTCGAGCCGGCTCGGACCTGGGGCTCGGCGGTAGGGCATGAAGTGGCCAGCTCGGACCCAACGGCGCACGGCGTTGCGGGATGCGCCGATACGGCGGGCGATCTCCTTGGTCGGCATCCCTTCACCGTGGAAGCGCAAGGCTGTCTCGCAGCGGTCGCGGCGCGGGTTATGTACCTCCGACGTCGGCGCGCTCTCCGTCGCATCGTGGCCATCGGAGTAGGCGTGCACGAGGCGGTGCGCCACGTCTCGGATCTCGGACTGGTGCCGCTCGACGATGCCGCGTACCGCCTCGGAAGCATTGATCAACAGGTGCCAGCGATCGGCGACCTGCGTCGCCGTCGGTGCACCCGTGCGCGCGGCCTCGGCGTAGGGCCCTGAACGGTCGCGGCTGATGACGGTCACGCTCGGATGGGCAGCGAGCCAATTCCGCACCGGTGCCGACGAGCGGCCGGGGAGCAGGTCGATGACGCGCCGCCGTTCCAGGTCGCAGACGATGGTGCCGTAGATGCGGCCGCGCCGCCAAGCCCAGTCGTCTATGCCGACCATGCGTGGCGGTGGAGACGGATGGATCCCGCGGTGACGAATCAAGCGTAGGACGGTGTCGCCGCTGACCGGCATCGCCAATCGTCGCGACAGACGGGCACCGGGCTCACCGCCTAGCACCATGCCGATATCGGTCTGTGCCTCGGCCAACCGTTCGCTGCGACGCGCCTTGCGCGCAGCCAGCCCCGGCACGGGTTCGACGAAGATCCGCCCTGGGCAGTGGCTACAGCGGAAGCGGTGGACCTTCAGGCGCCACGTCACAGCCCGGTCCTGCCACGGCAGGTCCTTGAGGGTTCGCTGATAGGTGCTGTGCATCCGCGTCGAGGGTCGTCCGCAACTCGGACAGGTGGCATCGACCATGGTGGTGTGAGCGGTGATCAGCAGCCCGCGCGAGTCCAGCGTCAGATCATCGACGTGAACACCGTCCGGGACCGACGGCATCGACGGGTTGGAGATCGGCATCGTGCTGCCCTCGGGCCACAACGCTGATCAACGCCTGAGCCACCCGCCAGCACCGAAAGTGCGGATGAACCATCATTCGACGTTGATCCACACACCAATCAAGCAGCAGCGTCCGCGACCGACGCTTCCAGTGCGATTTACTGGCCTGGAATTGGACCGCCTTCTACACGCTCACTCGGCGGTCCAGCCACCATCCATCGTGAGGTTGGCGCCGGTGATCTGGCTTGCGGAATCCGAGCAGAGGAACAGCGCGAGCGCCGCGACCTGATCAACCGTGACGAACTCCTTGGTCGGTTGCGCCTTCAGGAGCACGTCCTGGATGACCTGCTCCTTGGTCAGGCCGCGGGCCTTCATGGTGTCGGGGATCTGAGCCTCGACGAGCGGCGTCCAGACGTAGCCGGGCGAAATGCAGTTCACCGTCACGTTGTGGGCGGCGAGTTCGAGCGCCGCGGTCTTCGTCAGCCCGGCGATTCCGTGCTTAGCCGCAACGTAGGCCGACTTGAACGGAGAGGCGACCAGCGAGTGCGCCGAGGCGGTGTTGATGATCCGTCCCCAGCCCCGCGCCTTCATGCCGGGGATGGCCGCCCGCATGCCGTAGAACGCCGAGGAGAGGTTGATGGCGAGGATCTGCTCCCACTTGTCGCCCGGGAAATCCTCGATCGGCGAGACGAACTGAATGCCGGCGTTGTTTACGAGCACGTCCACCGAGCCGAGGCGCTGCTCGGCCTCTCGCACCATCGCGGCGATCTGGTCGGGCTTGGTCATGTCGGCATCGGAATAGTGCGCTTTCACTCCGAACTCGGACTCGATGCCTGACCGCGTGCGCTGGATTTCGTCGGGGTGTCCGAGACCATTGAGGATGATGTTGGCGCCTCCGCCCGCGAGGGCCCGGGCGATGGCGAGGCCGATCCCGCTCGTCGAGCCGGTCACCAGGGCGGACTTGTTGTTCAAGGACATGTCAGTCTCCGTGTCGGGTGATCCGGTCTGCGTCAGGCCAGGTAGTCGTGAAGGACCTCGCCGTAGGGCAGCGTGAAATCGACGACCTGATGCCTGGCCCGCACGATCCGACGGACGGGAAGGTCGGCGACGCGGCAATTGACGTGCGGGATAAGGTGCAGCCGGGCGTCGCCCTCCCAGGCGCCGTGAACGGTGATATCCCGCAGCCGGTAACCGACGAGCTGCGCGACCTTTGGGGATCCGTCGACGTCCGGGATGAGCTTCAGGTTGACGTTGAGATGCCCGATGCCTTCGCGGACCGCGTCGAGGCTGTCCTCTAGGCTGCGATGCTTGTAGGTCATCGTGCCCATCGCGACTCGCTCCTCGTCGTAGTGCAGCGTGCCCGTCAGAGTATCCTTCTTAACGGCCAGCCGCGGCACGCCGTACTTCTTCGGAAAGCCCCAGATCTCGCGACCAGCCGTGATCGGCGGCTCATCGTCGAGGTACATTTGTACCGAGAAGTTGCAGGGCTCGCCCCTGTAACTTGCGACGATGGCTGAGCCGCTCTCCTCGTAGTCGCCGAAGCCCGAGGAGTCCGGCATCTTCATCCACTCATAGAAGGCGAGGTTCCCGGGCGCCGGTTCGAGTGGCTCCGGGAGGGCGGCGCGCAGGGCGTCCGGGTCGGTCTCGTAGGTGATAATCAGGTATTCGCGCCGTATGAAGCGGTACGGCCCGCGCGGGTAGCTCGGGCTGAAGGCCGGCATCGAAGAGGCCTGGAGGATTTCGTCACGCGTCATAGCCGTATCTCCTGCATCGCCGGTGGGGTCAGCCGCACACTTCGCGGGTCAGGTCGAAGACCGTGATGCCATCTTCGCGGCGACCGTGGTCCATCCAGCGGCGGTGGCGGAAAGCCCGTCGCACGTCGCCGAGGCCAGCGGCCCAGTGCTCCAACATGGTCTGGCGCGAGAACTCGTAGTCCTTCGCGTTACTCTCGTAGTTCTTGCGCCGGTAAATCACCTGCATGATCGTGACCGCACTCTCGTGGCTGACCTCAGCCAGGAAGGCGACGTCGGGATCCTCGCGTAGCTCCGGCGGAAGCCGCTCGGCCAAGCGTCGAAATGCGGCCTTTGCCTTACGCACGCGCAGGGCGGCATCGGTGTTGAGACGGGTGCGGCTGGAGAAGCGGATGTCCTTCTCGCGCTCCGCCGCCTCCAAGAGCGTCCGGGGCATCGGCCCACGGGCCGAGAACAGGTCGACCTGGAAGATCCGGAGATCCAGGGCCCGCTCCTGTTCGAGGACGTATTCCAACGGCGTGTTCGAGACGAGACCGCCGTCCCAGTAGTGCTCACCGTCGATCTCGACTGGCGGGAACCCGGGCGGCAGAGCCCCCGACGCCATGATGTGCTCAGGCTTGATCCGGTCACGCCTGTTATCGAAGTAGGCGAAGTTGCCGGTGCGCACGTTGACGGCGCCGACGCTCAGGCGGGTCTCACCGGCATTGATGCGGTCGAAGTCGACGAGCTCCTCCAGGGTGCGCTTCAACTCGGATGCATCGTAGAAGCTGAGCGCTTCAGGCGCACCCGGCGGGTAGAACGCAGCCGGCGGCCAGCGGGGACTGAAGAACCCGGGAGCTCCAAAGGCGGCGATCAAAGCGGCGCTGGTTTCGTTGAACCAGGCGCGGTTCCGGTCACCCGGCAGAACCGGCACGCCCTGCAAACCCGAGGACACCTTATCCCAAAATGTCTTCAGCCGCTCAGTGCGTCGCTCCGGCGGGTTGCCGGCGATGAGCGCTGCGTTGATGGCGCCGATGCTGATGCCCGCGACCCAGTCCGGCGGACGGCCATCCGCACAGAGACCCTCGTAGACGCCGGCCTGGTAAGATCCTAGCGCCCCGCCGCCCTGCAGGACGAGAACGTGCATCTCATCGACATCCGATGCGGCGGGCATATCCATCGTCTCCTCGGGCGAGCTTTGGCTGATCCGATCCATTTAAACACTCTGTATTCCACCAGAGACGTTCGTAGATTCATCGCAGGAGAGGACGCTGATGACCACGTGCGTCCAAGCGGTTTCTGAACTTACGTCGGATGGGGCTCGGCTCTTCGGTATCGCCCTCATCCTGATAGATCTGCACTGTGGCGCGCAAACAACCGCGGATCCCAAGTCCGGCCGAGTTGCGCCCGTCCCGCCCTTCCGGGGCGCCAACGTCGGGCCCAAAGTGGTCGCGGCACAGTTGCCGCCGACTTGCATCGGTCCGATTGAGGGAGCAGGGCGCCGCGTCCAAGCGTGTAGGGCCGGCCTTCCAAGAAAGTCAACTCGTATTATTTCCCAGATAACCCGCACGTTATCGCCGGCAATAAGCTATACGAATGAACAAAAATTGGCCCTCCATTGCATTATGAGAATTTATATGCCTATGAATTAGAGTATAGATTGTGCTTTAGGCCATACTTATCGATGCGCCCTCGCAATCGGAGTGGACGGGCAGTGATCGGACTGTGTCACGGCCGGCCTTTCGAAGCCTGCCCCCCCGATGGGTCGGCTCGCGAGCGGTCGTGCGCGCAGAGCCTCATGACGTGCTGGCAGGCGGCATTCCTCGACGCATCGTCTACATCATCGGTATACACTCGATGACGGGTACGCGTGGATCATCCGCTCGCACGACAAGACTTTGCGCCGGTCCGACAAGCGCCACGCATCCGTCGCGGACGCCTTGCGTAGAGCTTTTGCTGAATTCGAATACCGCAGCGAAGCTACCTCGTAGGGTCTTGATTATCGCCCTGCCGAACATCGGCCAACGAGAGATGTGCCGCCGTCCGCAGCACGCCGCAGAACGCATCGACCTCCTCTGTCTTGTTCGACAGTGCTCGCTCGAGGACGAACACCGAAGGCGGCAGGGCGGGCAGCCCCGCGCTAGCACCCACCGGAACGATCTGCGTCAGGTCCAGCCGGGCCGTGCAAGCCGAAACACCCAGTCCCGCTCGGACCGCAGCCTCCAAGATGGCGAGCGATCCGCCCTCGAACACAACGCGCCACGGGCGGGACGCCGTGGTCAGGGCGGCCAACATGGTATCGCGCAGCGTGCTCGCGTTCGGAAGGACGAGGGGAACGGGATCGGCCGGAGTCAGCGTCAGATCCGGCCGCCCGGCCCAGATTGTCGGCTCGACCCAGACCGTTTCCCCGAGAGACCGTTCCGGGTCCTGCCGGGCGACGACGACGTCGAGGCCGCCGACGTCGAGGATGCCGAACAGTGCCCGGCTCGGGTTGGTGCTGAACGCTTCGAACCGGAACCCGGTGTGCATACGCGCGAACAGTGCGAGCACGGCCGGCAGGGCGGTGCGGCCAAACTCCTCCCCGATGCCGATCCGGATCACCGTCTCCCGAGTCGGTCGGCTGAAATGCCGGCTCATCTCGGCACCGAGCTTGGCCATGGCGCGGGCGTAGATGAGCACCGCCTCGCCATCGAGCGTAAGGGAGACGCCCGTGGGTGTCCGGTCGAACAGCCGGCGCCCGAGGTTTTCCTCCAAGCGCTTGATCTGCTGGCTGATCGCCGGCTGTCGCACACCGAGCTGCGCCGCGGCGCGATGGAAACTGCCAAGTTTGGCAACGCTGATCAGCGTGCGGATCTGATCACGGCTGAGGATCCCGTCAAACAGAGCGTTCACCGCCGGATCCCTCGCCTGCAAGATGGAGCCGACCTATCGGCCTATCCCCGTCAGCAATGCCCCGCTTCGCAGGCTGATTGCAACGCGGCTTTGTGGAGAATCGGCAACGCCAAGCGGATAAACTGCATGCTAAAACAGTATTATATCGCGAGAACCCGATGGTCATATTGCATTCGTTGCCCAATTTTGCATCATGAAACCATGTCGATTGAAGTCCTCGATGTAACGAGCGCGCGTGTGGCTGGGCGGGCGGCGGCGCGCGTTAGGCTCGGCACCTGCGCCGCGATCTGCTTCGGCGCCGGGGGCTGCAGTCTGGACGGCGCGCCCTCTTACGACCTGTTCGGCGCCCACTTCCCCGCGTGGCTCCTGTGCGCAGCCATGGGTATGGTCGCCGCCTTCGTCTTCCGGGGCGGCCTCATCGCCACGGGCCTCGACGACGTCATGCCCCTGCGTCTGCCCACCTACGCCGCGTTCGGCACCGCCTCGGCACTCTGGCTGTGGCTCGGCCTGTTCGGAGGCCGCTGAGGTGGCGCGCGGACGAGGTTTCCGGACCGGCCTCGCGCGCCTCATCGATGCGGTCGTGATCGGTGCGGCCGGGGCCGGACTGCTCTCTTACCTGCGCGAACTCCGCCTCAACCCCTACACCGACGATGCCAGCATCGACGCCGACGTGGTTCACCTGGCGCCGACCGTGGCTGGACGAATCGTGCGGCTGCCGATTACCGAGAACCAGCTCGTTCGAGCCGGGGACGTGTTGTTCGAGATCGATCCTGAGCCGTTCCGATTGCGGGTCGCCCTGGCCGAGGCCGATCTCAAGGCGGCCGAGGCCATACTCGCCACGCGTCGTCGCAACGTGTCGGGCGAGACCTCCAACGCCGCCTCGGCGAATGAGCAGGTGTCCCAGGCCCGCACCTCGCTGCAACTGGCAAGCAACACTCTGAGCCGGCTGCAGCCGCTACTGCCCAAGGGTTACGTCTCCGTGCAGCAGGTCGACGACGCGCAGACGGCCAAGCGGAAGGCCGAGGTCGCCTACACCCAGGCGACCCTCCAGGCCGCCGCCGCCAAGTCCACCATCAACACGACCGACGAGGCGGAGGCCGCAGTCCAGGCGCGGCGGGCAACCCTGGCGCTGGCCGAACGCGACCTGCGCGAGGCTACCGTGCGCGCGCCTCACGATGGGCGCGTGACCGGCCTGTCGGTGCGCAGCGGCGAGACCATCAGCCCGGCGCAATCGCTGTTCACGTTGGTGGTGACCGAGGAGTGGTTCGCCTCAGCCAACTTTCGCGAGACGGATTTGACCGCCATCGCAGTCGGCTCCTGCGCGGTGGCCTACTCATTGATCGACCGCCATACCGCGATCAACGGGCGCGTGGACGGCATCGGCTTCGGCGTGAAGGATGGAGACCGCACAGATCTACCCCGGGGTGTGCCCTACGTCGCCAAGTCGGTGAACTGGGTGCGCGTCGATCAGCGTTTCCCGGTGCGCGTCCGCTTGGTCGACCCGCCCGAGCATCTGATGCGGCTCGGCGCCTCGGCGCTGGTACAGATCAGGCCGGGGGACAGATGCTGAGGCCATACGCCTCCCGCCACCCTGGCTTCCTATCGGACCTCCTCGACCCATACCCTGGGCGCGCCGCCCGGGCGGTCGAGATCGCCTGCGCATGCACCCTGGTGGTGCTGGTCGTCATGACCTACGGCATGCCGGACCCGGCACTCAGCACCTACCTGATCTTCTTCGTCGCCAAGGAGAATTCGGGACAGAGCATTGTCACGGCCGTCGTTTTTCTGATCGCCATCACACTGGCGCTGTCGGCGATTCTCGGGCTCGTGCATCTGACGGCGAATGCGCCCGCCGCCCATCCCCTGGTCATCGCCGCGGTCGCCTTCGCCTTCTTCTTCCTGGCCGTCGGAAGCAAGCTTGCCCCTCTGGCGGGCACTCTGGGCCTCGTCGTCGCCGATGGGCTGTACAAACTCGGCTCCGTCCCGCTCGGCGAGGCGCAGACCCGAGGACTGCTCTACACCGGTTTGTTTGCCGGGACTCCGCTCCTGGTTTTCATCGCCTACAGCCTCGTTTTCGGCCGCCATCCGGAGACCGTGCTGCGCCGGGCGCTCGCCACCCGGCTCAAAACGATCGCGCGGGCGCTCAACGACGATGGCTGGGATGGACGCGAGCGCGTTGTCCGGGCGCTGCACGGTGGCAACGCGCCGATGCTGGCCGCGCTGAAGATGATCGGGCTGCTCCATCGGCAGCCCGAAGACACACACGCTCGTCTCAGGCGGCTCGTGGAGCTGTCCTTCGCGGCCGCCTTAGTCGCAGCGGCCGTGGTACGGGAGCATGCACCGGGCCGGCACGACCTGGCCGCGCGTCTCGATCGCCTCGCCGAGGTGGTCGCGCGCATGCCGCGCCTCGTGCGGCCCGCGGAGGGCGCACCGCCCGAGGAGCCGCGGGACTCGACTGGCGACACGGCCGCGCGGCTCGCCTTGCTGTGCGCCGCGCTGGAAGCGGTCGTGTCAGGCTGTCCGATACCCGGCCAGGCGGATGGGGCGAGACCGGGCGCGCCGGCCGCACCGCGGAAAGGCGGCTTCTTCGCACCCGAAGCCTTCGCCACCTCAAGAGTGGCCGTGCACGCCTTCAAGGGCGCCACAGCGGTGACGATCTGCTACCTCACCATCTCGATCCTCGACTGGTCGAGCATCGGCACTTGCCTGGTGACCTGCTTCATCGTCGCGCTGGGCTCGCTAGGCGAGACCACCCAGAAGCTCGTGTTGCGCATCGTCGGCTGCCTGATCGGAGCGGCCTTCGGGCTTGCGGCGATCGTGTTCGTGCTGCCCGGCCTGACCTCGATCACGGCCCTGATGACAGTGGTGTTCCTCGCCGCCCTGCCGGCCGCTTGGGTCGCGGTCGGGCGCCCCAGCGTGTCCTACATCGGCTTCCAGGCGGCCTTCGCGTTCTTCCTGTGCCTGCTCCAGGGCGCCGAGCCGAGGTTCGACCTCACAGTGGCCCGCGATCGCATCATCGGCATCCTCTACGGCGATGTCGTCACCTACGCGATCTTCGCCACGATCTACCCGGTTTCGATCCTGGGGCGGCTGCGCGCCGACATTCTCGAGTTGGTCGAGCGGTGCCGCGGCGTGCTCGCCGACCTCGGCGAGGGTCGCTCCGACCTCGCCGCCGCCGCGGCGCTCGCCGACGCCGAGGCGATGCTCGACAAGCTTCTGGCGGAGGGCGAGGCATTCGGCTATGAGGCCCTGCGCTTCCGCGACGGCCGCCTACAGCGGCAGGCAAGCCGTCTGAGTATGAAGGCGTTGCGGACCCTCGTCGACGACCTGGGACGTCTGGCTGCCTACCCGCCGCCCGAACCCGGATCCGCTGAGGAAGGTGCGGCGCGCGCCGCCTGCGCGCGGATCGAGGGACGGCTCGGCGAACTGGCGGCTGAGCTCGCCGGGCGGGAATCGGAGGGCGGCACGGCGGACGCTGGCTGCGCGCCGATGCCCGTCGACCTCGTCGGTCTGCGCCCTGGCCGGGCCGCGGCGATCGCGTCACTTCACGACCAAGTCGGCCGGGTCGGCGTCACGCTGGCGCGCTACCGACGTCTCCTCCGGAACCGGGAGGCTGCGCGTGCATAGTCGCCGCGACGGATGCCCGCGCCCGATATCCGCCGCAGCCGCGCTGGCCGTGATCCTCTGGCTCGCCGGCTGCGCCAGTTCCTCCCTGGTGCTGGCGCCCGAGGCGCCGGACGTGCCGTTCAAGCCGAAGCTGACAGCCGCTGTCGACGGCGTCCCGGGCATCGTCGAGCAGCCGAGGATCACCCCGACGGGCGCCCGCGACTTCGGACTGCCGCCGATGCCTGGCCTGCCGATCAGCTCAGGGCAGACTCCGGTGATCGAGCCGCAGCACGTCTATACGTTGGCCGAACTGATCGATCTCGCGCAGACCAACAATCCAGACACCCGCATCGCCTGGGAGCGAGCCCGTCAAGCGGCGTTGGGCGTCGGCATGGTGAAGGCGCTATACCTACCGGTGCTGACAGCCACCGCCGTCGGAGGGGGACAGCGTGAAACCGGTTCGACCCAGATCGCCAACCTCCCTGTCACCAAGGTCGGCAACACTCTGACCGGTGCCGTGCCGAGCGTTGCGCTGCAATGGCTGATCTTCGACTTCGGCGAGCGCGACGCCCTCAAGCGGGCGGCCCAAGATCTGTCGCTGGCGAGCAACATCACCTTCAACGGTGCCCACCAGCGGATCATCTACGCAGTCAGCCGTAACTTCTTCGAGTATAGCGCTGCCCGGCGGCGTACGGCGATTGCCGAGCAGTCGCGGGCCGACAGCGTCCATATCCTTGATGCTGCATCGGACCGGTTCAAGAGCGGCGTCGGCACCACCATCGAGACGGCTCAAGCGCGACAGTCCGTGGCGCAGGCAGAATTCACCTTCGTCCAGGCTCGCAACGCCGAGCGCGACAGCTACCATCAATTGCTCGCGGCGGCCGGCCTACAACCAATGCTGGTGATCAAGGTTGAGGACGTATCACACCGGCAGCTCTCCTCGGCATCGCAAGCACCAGTCGACCGGATCCTGGCGCAAGCAATGGCACGTCGGCCCGACATCCAGGCAGGCTACGCGACCGCGCGCTCGGCACAGGCCGGCATCGACGCGGCCAAGGCAGACCTGTTCCCGAAGGTATTCGTCCAAGCCTCCGACACCTACCTGAACGGCAACCTCAACATCACTTCGCTGCCCACCACGCCCGCGCTCGGCGCATCGGGCTCCCTGTCGTCTGCCTCGCCATCCTCGACCTCGATCCCGCTTGCCGGCAACACCAGCCTCGGCCGGCCCTCATCGAGTCTGAACAACGCCACGATCTTGGGCGGCGTCGTCATACCGCTCTACGATGGCGGCGTACGCGAGGCACGGGTGCGTGAGGCGCAGTCGCGGGCGGACGCGGCGGAAGCGACGGTGCTGCGGCTGGAGCAAGCGGCCGCTACCGAGATCGTAGCTGCCGACGACGCCGTGCGCAGCAGCCTCGCGGCGCATCAGGCTGCGTCGGCATTGGTGAGCGCCTCCGCGATCACACATGATGCGGGCCTGTCGGCCTATAGAAGTGGCGCAGGTACCCTGACCGCAGCGTTGGAAGCCCAACGCGCGCTCTCGTCCGCAAGGATCGCGCAAGCCGAGGCGCATGGTACTGCCTTGATTGCAGCCGCCACACTGGCCTTCGCGACCGGAAGATTGTCGTCGTCGGATGCGGTAACCGCACGCTGAGCCGCCTGCGAAGCACCTTCCAGCTTGAATCACCTTGTCGTTGAGTCATACCGTCGAGGGGATCGGCGTCGCGTTACGGCTGCCGTTCGGCCCTACTGCCTGTGAAGTGGCGCACGGTGGAGTAGGTGGCGTTCTGAAAATGGCCTGATCGGTCGAGTTAGACGAAACGAGTTCTCGTGATGATGCGGCGTAACCCACGGGCAGTATGATCTGCCTTATTCGGGATCGCTGAGGGACGCCCGCAGATCCTCGCGGCACGCCGTGCCAAATTCCGAAAGGAAGTCGAGCTGCCCTTCACGGGCAAGCTCGCGGATTTGATGCAGACTTAGATTAGGCGAGAGATATGTGTCGATAAGCCTGTCGACGACGCGCCGCGCGGCGTCGACGGTGGTTTGTGAGGCGGTAAGCTGCATCCGCGCCAGAAGAGCGTAGAGCAAAACCATATCGCCTACGTCGTCTCGCTCGTGGCCGAGTGCGTCACCGTAGAGGCGCGCTGCCTCTGTGATGAACTCATTGAAAAGCTCGATGCGTCGTGCTCGCTCAGCTTCCTGAATCTTATCTCTAAACTGTGTTCGGTGCGTTACCCATGTCGTCAGGAACGATGCCAACGCGCCGACCGTCGCCCCGCCGAGTCCGAACATCGCCGAGATGTACGATGGATCCAAAACAGCCTCCTGCGTGGTGGTGGTGAAGCAAGCTCTTCAGCCACGTTGGGGCCTGATAGGTGCTCGGCTATCCCATCCGCCCCCCAAAAACCGGACCCCGACTCTACTATCGTTCTTGGAGATAAACTCCAGCCCGGCAGTCATAGCGTGCAGTCCAATACCGCGACGATGACGAATGCTGTGACAGCCGCAACGGCGCAATCCTCGAATGCATATTCCAGCCCTGCAGCCACAAGCGCCCATTCGACGGTCACGAGTACGACAGCCACGGCAATCGCCAGAGCTCGGCCCCTAATCGAGTTCATCTGGCATTCCCAGGATCAGTCTCTTGGATACCGAGCCGCTCCAGTGCGACCTCGACCGAAACGATCCCGTGAGAATTCTCGCGAGTGGTGGCGCGGGCAGAGCTATGCGGTGAGGGTCTGCGGCTGATCGCTATGACGAACGAGCGGTCTATCGTGCAGCGCGCGAGAACTCCTGCATACGGCTGCCATGCTGCTCCGCAAGCCAAGTGACTAGCTCACCCTGCGTTGAGCGTGACTGTCAAACTGCGGGATGCCAACGGCGAGGCTAATTCGATGTGCATTCCTTCGCTAGCCAGCGGAAAAAGCCCTAAACACAACTGAAACGTTGCTTGGGTTATGTATCTCGCAGTTTCGCAGAGGTTTGTTATATACCCTCAAGATATTAAGTCTTTGATCACGCCGAATAAAATATCTATATTTTGTGAAAAAGCTGATTGCTCACAAATGAAGCATGAGTGACATGATTTTTGTGTTGTAGATCGGAGAAAATTGAGGTTAGCATCCTGGTTAGCGTCAACGGCGACGCCGCTCGTGCACCGACTGTCTTAGCCGGCTGCATATACTACAGTGGAGTGGCACAATGCGGATGCTTCAACTGTTCATGGCCGGCTTTCTGCTGGCCGCGGTCGTGTTTGTGACAACGATGCTCACCTCACCGCCGACCTCCGAGGCCGCGGCTGTCATGAATGACACTGCGAGGGCATCGACCCCGCTCGTGCTCATCGGGCCGTAGCCCGACCTAACTGATCAATAGGCCGCACCGGAGAGTCATCGGCTCCCAGTTTCCTGCTGGATAGAAGCCCTGCGCCTCGACCAAGGGTTAGTGACACCCACGAAGATGTGCCGCCAGTTCGGCTTGCTGCTCAAACTACGATGGAGAGGACCGATGCGGATCCTTCAACTCTTCACTGCTGGACTTGCAGCGGCTGCGGCCCTGTTCGTGGCGACGATGCTCACCTCGCCGCCGACCAGTGAAGCTTCCATTAGAGAAGCCGGCACTATCCCGACGAACACTGTCTGCGAGTTCCTGCCGACCGGAGATGTCGCGAACTGCACAATTCAGAACTAACCGGTCTTGACCCCGATGCTCGAAGCCATCGCACGTGTGATCGTATGGTTGGGGCTGGGAGAAATCCTGGCACGCCTTGGTCTCGTGCCCGTGCCTGGGCCGGTCACCGGCCTCGTGCTGCTCTACCTCGACCTGCTCTGGCACAAGAGCCTGCCTGACGACCTCGGTCGGCTGGCGGATCGCATGCTAGCGTTCTTCGGCCTGCTCTTCGTCCCTGCAGGCGTCGGCGTCGTCGCCCACGCGGACGTCCTGCAGGCCGAGTTCCTGCCCATCGTCGCAGCGGTCATCGGAGGCGCTGTCGTGACCCTGATCGCAACGGTGGCGGCGCTGTCGCTCGTCCGCTCTTGGACGAGGCGTTGGAAGCGAGCAGACGTCGGTAGCCTTGGGGAGGCGGACCTCCATGCCTGACACGCATGCCTGGGCTAGCTTGCCTGAGCAGCCGATCTTGGAGGTCGGCATCACCGTGCTCGCTTTCCTGCTGGCGGTTCGCCTTGCCCGCTGGAGCGGCAACAACCCGTTCCTCAACCCGACGCTAATCGCCATTGTCCTGGTCGTGGTGGCTCTCAACGTCACGGGCGTCCCTTACGCCACATACCTGCGCGGAGCCGGCTTCATCCAATTCCTGCTCGCACCCACCGTCGTTCTGCTGGCGGTGCCCTTGTACCGGCAGACGAGGCTGATCCGTGCCTCGGGCGACCTAATCGCAGCGGCGCTGCTCGTCGGTCTGCCAACTGGCGTCCTGAGCGCGGTCGGCATTGCCTGGGCGCTTGGCGCAAGTAGGGTCACGCTGTTGTCACTCGCACCGAAGAGCGTGACCGCTGGCATCGCGATCGGGATCTCGGAAGCAATCGGCGGTGTACCTGCGTTGACGGCGGTTCTGGTGGTCAGCACGGGCATCACGGGTGCCATCGCGGGTCCAATCATTCAGCGCTGGCTACGAGTTGAGGACGACCGCGTCACGGGTCTCGCCATCGGCATCACGAGCCACGGGATCGGCACGGCACGAGCGCTCCAGATCAGCGAGGTAGCCGGCGCGTTCTCCGGCCTCGGCATGAGTTTGAACGGCGTATTGACCGGCGTCCTATTACCGCTCGCAATGCGGGGGCTCTGATGAGGTATGATCTTTGGTGCCAGGTTTATCTTCGCGGTGAAGCGGAGCACCAACGCATCACTGATCGGATCGACCCGGGCTCCGGATCCTTCATATTCTGGTTGCTCCGCTTCCTGGCCGATCCTTTCGCGAATGTTGAGCGATTGGAACGCCCAAAATGGTCACGAGCTTAATCGCACCAACTGCTCAGGTCTGTGTCTTCGCGCTGGGCTGCGCGGTGATCCACGCTGCACGTGCCCACGCCATGGCCCTCTCGCATGTGCTCGCTGCCACGGGAGTCGTGACCGCCATTCTTGTCCTGCTCGCCGCTTCACTGGCTCGCGCGCCCGACGACACGATGAGACTGGACGGCATCACCACCTACAACGCCGTCTGATCGTCGGCATCGAGAGGAACTGAGATGGCGTTCGGTCGAAGAATGTTCGCTCTCTGCGGCGGCGTCATGCTGGCGGCCGAAGCCATGCAACGGCCAAGGGCTCGGGGCGTCCTCGAAGGTTTGGCGGGCAGCCTGATCGTCTGCGGTCTCGGGCTGCTTGGTAGCAGGCTGTCGCTATCTCATTGATCTATCAGGAGGTGACAATGCGCTTTGCTATGCTAACGGCTGTGCTCTTGATCCTTCCTTTCTCGTCGCATGCCCAAGACGCGTCAGCCGCGTTCGCTGCATCGTGTGCAGAAGCCACATCCAGCCTTGAGCGCCATGATCTCGGATGCCCTGACGATGACGTGCTGCAGGCTCTGCCTGACAACGATGCATCCGACTGACCGTGCATCTAGGCTTCAAGCGTAGGGCCCGCCGAACAGGTTGATCCTCCCTCGGTTTCGCGGACACCTCTGATACGCTCTTTGCGGGCTGGGAAGGTGTCTGATGGCGAAGACGAGACGGGAGTTCACGCCCGAGTTCAAACGCGAAGCGGTGGCCCTGCTGGAGGGCAGTGGTCGGCCGCAGATGCAGATCGCGGCCGAACTCGGGATCCAGCCCTCGATGCTGAGGCAGTGGCGCGCGGCGTTGAGCGGGATCGTACCTTCGCCTCGACCGGCGGGGCCGACAGGAGCGCCATCTACGAGCCCGGTCGCCTCTCCCTCCGATCAGGCGGCCGAGATCGCCCGCCTGCGGCGTGAGCTGGACCGCACGCGCATGGAGCGCGACGTCCTAAAACAAGCCATCGGCATCTCTGCGGAGATGCCCAAGTGACGTTCGCCTTCA
>JAAIGE0101526245.1_pt1 | contig 31746 bp, 29 predicted proteins | sample 6487951 | NCBI WGS metagenome assembly JAAIGE01 (sample SAMN13974128, study PRJNA590717) | phyllosphere metagenome | biome: tomato field; feature: multiple bacterial spot infested tomato fields; material: tomato leaves; isolation source: leaves from tomato fields | host: Solanum lycopersicum ...
CGATCGGGAACCAGAAGTCGAAGTTATCCATGTAGCTCATCAGTTCCTCAAGCTTGCCCTCGGCACCGTCGACCTTCACGTCGCCTTTGCTGACCGCGTCCTTGAGCGTGGTCTGCTTGAGCATGATGTTGTTCAAGGTGTCACGGGTCAGGCTGATGCTTGCGTCGGCATCCTTCGCTTGCACGCCTTCGGTGTGGTTGAGCACACCGTTGACCATCTCCAGCGTGTACTTCTGCTTGAGGTCAGTGAAGTCCAGGTTCAGGGTGATGTGCTTGTCGCCCACTTCAGGCCCTTTCAGGCGCATGGCCAGGAAGTCGAAGAACAGGTCCAGATCCATCGCCTTGACGGTATCCGGGCTGGCCGTGTCCGGTGTTGGCAGTTTCTGTACGCCATTGCGCAGCTCCTGGGCACCGGTCAGGTAGAAGTTGCGCCATGGGCCACTCTCGGCCTGATAACCCAGTTGCTCCAGCGTGTCGGCTTGAAGGTTCTTGGCCGCCTGATTGCTCGGATCGGCGAAGACCACATGGTTGACCACCTCTGCCACCCAGCGATAGTCACCCTTGTCGTAGTATTCCTTGGCCTTTTTCAGCACTGCATCGGCACCGCCCATCATGTCGACGTAGCGCTTGGCTTGCTCATCCGGTGGCAGCTCCCACAAGGTGGCGGGGTTGCCGATGAACCAGCCCAGGTGCAATACGTAGGTGGCCTTGACGTTGTGGTTGAGCGAACCGTAGTAACCACGGTTGGAGAAGCGGTTGGCGATCGAGGGCGGCAGTTTCACCTGCTCGGCGATCTCGGTCATGGTGTAACCCTTGTTGGCCAGGCGCAGGGTCTCGTCGTTGATGTAGCGGTACATGTCCCGTTGCGACGACAGTTGATCCTTGACCTCCTTGTTGCCCCAGACCGGCCAATGGTGCATGGCGTACATGACCTGCACGTCGTCGCCCCACATTTTCAGCGCTTCGTTCAGGTACTTGGACCAAGGCAGGGGCTCGCGAATCTTTGCCCCGCGCAGGGAATAGGTGTTGTGCAAGGTGTGCGTGGAGTCTTCGGCGGTGTTCAGCGCCTTCTTCTCGTGGATGTAATAGAGCATCTCGGCCGGGGCCTCACTGCCCGGCGCATAAAGGAACTCGTACGTAAGGCCGTCGATGGTGCGCTTGTCGCCGGTCTTGTCGATGATGTCGGTGGGCGGAATCAGGGTCACGGTACCGGCGGAGGTGGTGGTGCCCAGGCCGGCACCGAGCTGGCCGGTCTCGCTTGGCGGCAGCAGGTTGCCGTACATGTAGCTGGCACGGCGGCTCATGGCAGTACCGGCCATCACGTTCTCGGCCACGGCATGTTCGAGGAAGCCCTTGGGCGCGTAGATCTTGACCTTGCCGGCCTTGACGTCGTCCTCATTGACCACGCCGCGCACACCGCCGTAATGGTCGACGTGGCTGTGGGTGTAGATCACGGCGACTACCGGTTTTTTCGGCCGGTGCTGATAGTACAGGTCGAGCGCTGCCTTGGCGGTTTCCGAGGAGATCAGCGGGTCGAAGATGGTGATGCCTTCCTTGCCCTCGACGATGGTCATGTTCGACAGATCGTAGTTGCGCACCTGATAGATGCCGTCGGTCACTTCAAACAGGCCGGAAATGTTGATCAACTGCGACTGCCGCCAGAGGCTGGGGTTGGTCGAAGCGGGAGCTGCTTCTCCTTCCTTGATGAACGCGTACTTGCCCGGGTCCCAGATCAAGTTGCCCGAGGCGCCCTTGATCGGTTCTTTGGGCAGTGGCGCGATGAAGCCCTTGTGGGCCAGCTCGAAGGACGTCTTGTCGTTGAACGGCAGCTCCTTGAGCAGGGCGTCGTTCGCGGCCTTGGTGGCAGCAGTGGCCGGCTTGGCCTTCTCTTCCGCCCAGGCCTGCGATGCCAAGGCAATGGCGCTCGCCAAGAAGAAAGTTGAACCCAGTATCCAGAGTCTGCCCGCCGACGTAGAGCGGTCGTAGTTGTTGAACGGTTTCGCGAACAATGTCATTGCCAGCTCCTTTTGACATACGCGCTGTACCGATTCGGCAACTGCCAGCGAGGGTTTTGGGTTGCTTTGATAGATTAGCTACGATTCTTAATTCGTCCTCTTCGCATCTAAATTTTCGGAACTTTTAGAAAGTGAAATCAAATGGCCACCAGGCCATGCAGCGGCATTCGCTGAATGCCAAAGTTTGGCTGCACTGGCGTAGGAAGCGGATCGAGTCGAACGGCGGCCTTTGGCCAGAAGTCGCCATTCGTGAGCGGCCGCTATGGGTCGATAGCGGCCGGCCGATCATCAGCGAAAGGGCTAGCCTCGCGCTCCGCAAATGGCCGACCGTATCGATGTGGTTTCTAGCAGAGGCGATCACCCCTCATCGCCTGAGTTCGAGCCTTCTCGGATTCGCTTTAGCACGATCTCGTCATTGACCCTCTCGATACTCAGGAGGTCACCCAGCTTCCAACCGATCGCGTTCAGAGCTTCTGTGGGTAGATTGACAATCAAATCTCCCGTGCCGTCATCAGCAGTTTGGCACTGGACCGTCGTCTTTAATGGCTCGCTCACGGGGATTATCTCAGGTTGCGATATTGCTCATGCTACTACGCACCACCCCTTTAAAGGGCGCAAATCGCGTACCTATTTTGAATCAGCACTCCAAGCGGTCAAGCGTTAGGCTCCTAGGAGAGGTGGAGGCTCGCTGTGCTTAGTGCCCTTTGGGCACGATGAGAACCCTCACCTCAAAGTCATCATCTTTCCGGTTCAAATCGCTTTCGAGGCCCCAGGGGTTGTTAACCCATCCTTCCGGATCGTAGACAAAGCAGATTAGCTTCTTGCAATCAGGGTGTGCTCGATAGCGTGCAATGTCGACGATCAACTGCTCGCCAATGTGCCTTGCTTTGAGGCTTTCCCTCGTTTTCTTCACCTCGACGATGATCTGCTCTTCCTTCAGCAGAAAGTCCACTCGCGAACTGGCGCCTGCGTAGCTCGGTGTCCACTCCTCTGGGCGAATATCGTCGAAGTGGATCTTTAGCAGCGCATGAAGCAGATCTTGTACGTCGTATTCGTCTCTAACGATGAGCGATTCTCGGTCGTCGTGCCGGTTACGGAGCTGCTTCGTAACCAGGTGGAAGCGGCTGCAAATATGCTCAAGGAGGTTGAACCCATCAGCGGTGGGGTCGCCGGCAGATGCAGCCAGCTCTTGCTTTCTCTGCGCCCACGGAAACTGTGTGCCACACCCCTCGCAATTCGCGGGGACGGGGGTGGGGTCACCGAGGGCTAAAAATCCTTCAACGTGATAGTCACCCCGGATCTCAATGCCGCACGATTGGCATTGATGGATCGTTTCTGCGCCACACTGCGAACAGTGCCGTTGGCGGAATTCGCGGGATCGATGATAGGAGTCGGTGATTTGGTGACCGTTTAGACAGACTTGTTGGGCATCCTGCTGTCCCATTTGGCTTCCTCGATGCTTCGCTCAGCGTGGTCTTGAAATGTTCTGTGGGGAGATCTTACCGCGTTCATCAACCCGCAGATGACTCCACCTGATTCAGGCCTCGATTGCCGCAGGCGCAGTGCGCGGGTCGAACGCTTCACGGCCGCTTTTTCAGCGCGGGGCGAGCGGTCGGGCCGTCTTCACACGCCTGACATGAGTATGGCCTAGCTACACTGATGGCTAATTGCCAATGACCTGGAGATCAGTGATGAACCGAGAAGCAGATAAGCCGGATTTCAATGGTCCAAATGAGTACAAGTCACCCTCGGATTTCGCCGGGCAGCAGCTATTCATCCAGGGTGATGACTGGCAGAACAACGCCATGCTCGGATGGACTCACTTCCCCCTCGATACCTATGCCTTGGGTTACAAAGACGCCGCAGATGGGCTCCTATATGCACTGGCGGAGCGGAGGGCCTCCCTCGACACCGTTATCTACCCTTTGGTCTTTCTTTATCGCCAGGCCCTGGAACTACAGCTCAAGCTGCTTCTGCCATTGGCCCGTCGGCTTGCAGATGCTTCCGCAAAAGAGGATCACCGGCACGAACTGATGCCGATGTGGAAAGAGCTGCGTCAGCACCTGGAGGTATTGATCAGCGATGAGGACGACTCCGAGTACGCGGCGATGGAGGATTTCATCAGCCAGCTCCATGAAGCGGATCCCCGATCGTTCGCGTTTCGCTATCCCACAAACATGAAAGGTGAGGTCTCGCTCCCGGATCTGAGACACGTCAACGTCCGCCATCTCAGTGAAGTCATGGACAGCATTTTCCTAATGTTAAACGGCGCTTACTCCATGCTCGGCGAAATGGACCAACACGACCAACATGCCGAGTGGTAAGACGTGGAAAAGGTCGTAATGGAGATCGGTCCGCGTGTTGGTGAAGGTCGCAATCTGCCTTGGTTTCATTCGGTCTGAGGGCCGGTATGGAGTCAAGCTAACCGCTGCCACCTGTTGCCATATGCCGTGGCGAACCTAGGTGATTTGCGGCCTTTAATGCCCAGCTAAGAGGAAGACAAAATCCGCTCTAGCCCAGCGGTCATGCGCTTTATGGAGTTCTATAGACGACTATAAAGTGATTATAGAACGATTATAGAAAGCTCGTTTTGCCGGGCCTTGGGTGGATGGCGCGGCAGTAGATCTACTCCGAGTTCCGCTTCCTAAGCTCATCCTCAGCCAATCTGATCAAGAGAGCGGGATCAGCGTTGATGAATTCTGCCTCGACCATTGCGGCCAGCAGCACCGGGCTGACGTCGAGCACATCGCACAAGCCCCGCACGACGGAGATGGAAGGAGAGTATTCGCCTTTCTCTAGGTTTCTGATGTACCTGACGCTGGCAGTAGGATCAAAGGATTCTTGGGTCAAGCCCCGCTCAACGCGTAAGCGGCGGAGTACTCTGCCAAACGCAATTTTGTAATTCATCACGCGTACGTGCCCAAAAGCGATCATTCAACCTATTGCATAGAGGTACGAACAGGCAGTATGCTGCCGGTTGCGTCATTTTCTGCGCTTTCGCCTTTCCGAAATCTGAGTGCTCCCGCCTTTAGAGAGTCCTCGGGAACGACTTCCTGCACCCCAAAATTAGGATCGTAAGAGTGTAAATATGATAAACGCGAGTGAATACTTTATTAAAAATTATCCGTTGCTATTCGCACAGTCAAAAGAAAACCCGCTTGGAATTCCCTACTGGGGGATCGAGTGTGGAAAGGGCTGGTTCAAACTTTTGGAGAGGCTATGTCGGCAAGCTCAGGGGCGCGTAGACAGCAGAGAAATCGAGCAGGTGGTTTTCCGGCAGATAAAAGAAAAATATGGAAAGCTTCGTATCTATTATTCCGGCGGCGATGATTACATTCAGGGTTTAATTGATATGACTGAAGAGATTTCGGCCACAATTTGCGAAAACTGCTCTTCGGCTGGGGAATTGATTACCCTCAAAGGCGGATGGCTAAAATGTGTATGTGGCAAATGCCAGCGTGAATTCGAATCGCAAGCATAGCTAAGGAGGTGGTATGTTTCATACTGTACTAGGTGCGCGGGTGATGTCTCTGTTCGAAGAGCATGAGGCACCAGAGTGGCGCTTTGTTTATCATTCTTTGAATTGTGAGTGGTTCTATATCACAAAAATTGAATGGGAAAGTGGCGAGCCCGCGGGCGTATACATGATGCTTATAGGGAACATGGCGGAGCTTCAGCTTTTGCTTGCGGCAAAACTCAAGGGCACTACGATCGGCCACATTTATCTAGTGAGTCCAGGGCACATCAATGGTACTGGTCATTGGAATCATAACTTGCTCCTCAAAATTGATGAGGTCGATGATGTTTATGATGGGTGCGCCAATGTCAATCACATCTACACCATCGACCGAAACGGGCCTGTCGAACTGTATTCGTCCGAGCCAGATGGACAGTGGGAAAAAAATGAAAGGAATGTGATCTATGATGCTGGCCCTGCCATTCTGAAAATAATCGAGGCAGAGCGGGATGAGCAATCTAGTCGGTTAGCTTTGATCATGCAGGCCTCCGCCCGAATCCATAAAAATGATGCCATCGCTTCGAATTCATGGTTGCTCACGCCAAATGATGAATTTGGAGGGCGTAGGCCTATAGATATGACTAACCCAGTAGATTACGACTGGCTTCAATCCTACATTGCGAAATCGCACGCTTAGATTAAGGAGGGGCAAAATGTTTCGCATGATGCCTGCTAATGAAGAAGGGCTGCTGGAGAAGTTGAGGTGGTCACTTTCTGGATCTCTTGAAATCCGCTTCGGTCATCCTCTGTTCATCCTACGATCAATAGTCTCTTCGCCTAGGTTGAAAGACATTTTTGTGCGGGAATTTCCCGTGCAAGATCTAGTACCTGTAGGTGATACCTATTTGGATAAGCATACGATGCTTGCCGATGAGAATCAGAAGACGTATGGCATCAGCTTGGCCGAATGGCAGGCTAATGAAGTGACGGCTCAGGTCGTGACTGATTTCGACTTTCGTGATACCACGGTGACTAGGCTTCAGGTTTGGCCATTCGATCCGCGAGATTTGGATGAGGATCAGCTGCGGATTGCGGTCGCAGTCAGTTTCAATGAGTTTGAAGTATTTGATGAGCCGCGGTTGTCGCTCGCCCTGGGTGAGTTGCTTGAGTGCCTGAATGTCACTACTGACTACACCTACAAATTCAATTGATCAGAAATTGGGTAAGCGGTGCGTCAGGTTGCATTTTTTCAAACTGTTGCATAAGTCTTAAGTTATGCGACAGCCCGATCTTTCGTGATTTTACTGGGTTCGGGTTGTCGCATAAGTTTGTCGCAAATGGTGGTATGCTTAAAAGAATAAATGCGACAAAAAAGGCACAGGATTATGAATATTGGATATGCGAGAGTATCGACCTCCGGACAGGACTTGGAGTTACAACGTCAGCTATTGACGCAGTCAGGATGCGCGAGGATTTTTGAGGAGAAAATTAGCGGCGCGAAAATGGAACGGCCAGAGTTGATGAGGCTGCTCGATCATCTCAGGCCAGGCGATGTGGTTGTGGTGAGTCGTCTTGATCGGCTTGCACGGTCGACAATTGATTTGCTGTCTATTGCAGAGCAGCTCAATCGCTTGGATGCTGGGTTGCGGTCTCTGTCTGAGCCCTGGCTCAACACCACTACGGCTGCTGGTCAGATGATAATGACGATATTTGCAGGCATCGCTAGCTTCGAGCGCAGCCTGATCGTAGACCGGACGAGAGCGGGTCGAGAGGCCGCGCAGAGGAAGGGCATAAAATTTGGCCCAAAGCCACGGCTGAGCAAGGAGCAGATCGAACATGCGGAGATGCTTGTTGTAGCAGGCAAGTCGGTGGCTCAGATCGCGGGCTTGCTGGGCGTGCATCGTGCGACCCTCTACAGAGGCCTAAAATCGGCCGGCAGCCAGTTGAATTGAGCATTGCGTCGAAGCATGGCAGGTCGACTAGCCGTTCCGGCTAAAGGGTACCAAGTGTAGGTTGGGGGCAGTAAGGTGTGGGAGCTGGAGTCCAGCGGCCAAGCCGATGACCGCTGGTTATGTTCCGGATAGGCCGGTTAGCAATGCTAGTTGTAAACCTAGCTACGTTAAATTTATCCCATCAGTAATCTCGTCAAGGACTTTAAATACCCCATCTAGATCCTCGGCATAGGAAGCGACATAGTTCGACGTCACCACCTTCCGATCGGGCATTTCTTTAGCTTTTGCGCGGACTGCATCACCGTGCTCTTTCCAATATAAAGAAAAGCTTTCAAGTGTGAAGCATCCTACCAAACCGCTTCTGGCGGCTACGAAGCCATCACCTGGAATGTCTTCGAAATAAGAGTTACTGAGGTTGGAGAGGCAGTAGTCAAGGAAGTGATAGGCGTTATTTTTATCAATGTTAGGGTTGAAGCAAAAATCGAAAACGTAGTTTTCAACCAATATGGATATGCCGTGTTTGTCTTCATTGCCTGATTCATCGTAGTAACCACAGCCGACACCAGATCCATTCGCCCCTTTACTATTGCAGAGCTGGTATATTACAAAGCTTTTGATTCCTGAGCGGCTGGCAAGTATGTTGCTGGTAATTAAGTTTTTAGCGTTAAGGTCGCTTTCATGGGTAAGTAAGAGTCCAGTAGTGTCAAAGTTTTCGTCAGGAATCGCATCTACAGTGTCGTAAAAGTTGATTTTTTTGTCAATGTGCTCGGCTTTGAATTTGGCAAAGACTAGTTGGGAGATTCTTCTCATGCCCATAATTGCTAGTCTGCTTATAACTCCTGAGGTTGCTGCATTCGGGTGATCGACTACAATTAGCGCTTTTTGAAGATTATAAAGTTGTCCTTTACGATCAGCCGAACATTGGAGTCGTAGAAGCATTAGATCATTCCAACCCAGCGCACCTCGGTCATCGCTGGTAATCCGGTCAAGAAGCCCTTTGTTTCTGTATTCGCCCTCGCCAAAAATTCGTTGCGCTATCTCGACCACATTTTCATTAGAGTTTACGAGGCGCTTACCAGCTGTCCTACCCCATCCAGCGCGATCCAACAGTCTCAATAGTGCGTAAATAGATCTGTGTCGCAGGCTGCCGTCGAAACGCCCGATAGATGCATATCGGGGGAGGTATTCAATCAAGGTGTTGATAGCATCTTCAGCAGCAGTATGGTTGAAGCTGGAAGAGCTGTTGACGAGCAGCCTCCAAAATTGATCATGAGCCCGCTCATGCTTGATAAGATTAAAGTTTTTTGATGTTAAAATGGTGGCGATTTTTTCACCATTCATCACTGAGTTAACAGCTTCTTGGTACAGCGCGAAGGTATCCTGAGGCTCCGGGGTGGCAAATCTAACAATCAGTTTTAGGTAACTCTCTAGATTCCGAGATCCTTCGTGGTTGAAACATGCACGACTAGCCCGTACTGATGGCTCTATGTCTGCGCGGGTCGGAAGCTCTAGAGTTTCTACGTCGAAGAGTTGACGAAGCAGGAACGCTTGAGCTGGTTCGTTTTCTAATTGCTTGGAAAATTCCGGTGTATTTATGAAGTTATCAGCCTCAAAATTTCTCTTTAGTGAGAAGCGCCCAGATCTCCCCTCTGTTTCTTCTGCATAGATTTGCCTGAAGGTACCTGGGTAGAATAGGTGAATTAATATTAAATTAATGAGATCGATTTTGTTGAAGTCTGTACGTGAGAGATCGCTTCGCTCCATCTGTAAGATAAGAAGAGCATTTACGAAGCGCTTTACCTTTCGAAGATTTCCGACGTAAGGTAGATAGCTAGCTGCGTTGTCGCCTTCAAGAATATTAGAAAGCTCGGTAAGCACTGCGCCAAGCTGTATCATCGTGTCAGAGGGGACCGATGTAAGCTTCTGCTCTTCATTCTGCCAGTCTCTTGTCAGAAAATTCTGTATCGAAGAACTGTCAACAAATAAGCTTAGCTTCACAGTGACGAATTTTTCTAGGAACTCACGTGCGCGGGAAGTTTCTTCTTGAATTCCGGCAAGAATTTCAGTGTCGTAGCACAATATGAACGTGGCTTGAGAGAGTTTGAATGTCCTGCGAGTTGCGAACAATACTGAGTTGGCGGTTTTTGAATCTAGACGGTCAAGATCATCTATAACTACAATGACGCGCCGACCTATTCGTCGAAGTACATCATCAATATCGTCCAACAGTTCATCTAGGGTTTCTTGTGAAGGTTCAATGGCTAGCTTGAATCCTAAGAAAGAAATATCTGCTTTGCCTTTGATTAGTCGCGAATATCTCGAAGCTGCTGGTCGAAACTCAGGAGCATAGGCTTCCCGCTGGATAGTTGCGGATAGTTCTTTGATCAGCCTATCTGTAAGATCTGGCTCGGACGCAAATCGGAGTGGCTCAAAACGACAAATAATTATTTCGTCGGAATGTTTTTCCCAATAACGCGCTGCTAGGTTGATGAAGCTGGTTTTCCCAACTCCCCAGGGGCCGTCGATGCCAAAGACCAGCCCTGGGTGAGCGTGGCTAGCCATTATGGTTTTGGCAAATGATTCTGCCTGAGGATCACAGTGTAATGCGTCTTCCGTGCTTTTATGTATTTCATCATCTGAAAGAAAGTAGAGTTGAGATGTTTCTTTCTTGAATAGGGCGCGTAGGTGTTGTACTGTAGGCGAAAGTATAATAGCGCATAAAATAGTCAAAATTGCAGGGGCCCAGTACGGATCCGCTGCCTCAAATACTTCATGGAGCGATTTTAGTCTCGGCGCTAGAAGCGAATTTGCCCAGATGCCGAAAATTAATGCAGCGAGAAGATCTATACGACAGCTTTTGATTATGCGTACAGTGTCTTTGGTTGCTCCCCGCTTGAGAGAGTAATTGATGCATAAAACCAATGGAACTGAAAGGGTTAGGGCTTGAATCCAGATGTTTTCCTTTAGGATTAGCGGTGCATAGTTAGATCCTAAATAAGAAGCTATTCTCCAGATTTCTGCTAATAAAAATCCTGTCGATAGTATTCTCAGAAATACCATGAACTCTGGAATCTTCATTTCAGGCTTCGCTTTGCCCATAACTACTCCTTGAACGCGCTATGGGTATGAAGTGTCGGCTTGGTTGCTTTATTTGAAATAAGTAAGGGCTGGGCGGTGTTAAATAAGGTCCCTATCGAAATGTTCATGTGAATGTGTGATATTCGTTCGGACTTGATACAACAGCTTTTGTACTTCTTCCCACTTCCGCAATAGCAGTTTGAGTTGCGCGGAGCGCGTTTGTGGTCAGGGTCCGGGCGATGCGACTCAATCAAGTTAACTCGGGCTATGCTCAGTGGCGAGCATTTTTTGGCCTTGAACTCACCTATCAGCATTCGGAACAAGTCAAATTGCTGGTGATTGTCATCTGGTATGAGAACCAGTCGCTTGTTTTTGGGGTTTGTTACGATCGCCAAATGGTCTATATTTTTGATTTTTCTCGCAATGGCTCTCGCCATGACTCCGGCGTATAGCTCTCCTTTGATATGGGGGCACTCATCGCTATCAATATTCTGTGAGCAAATGCTGCACTCGAATTTTTCAAGGATGAACCCGCAGCTTGAGAAGTGCTTGTAGGGATATGCCTTCTCGATAGAAAGAAGCTGGCGAGCAAAAAAGTTTAGAGTAACGCTTTCTTCTTTGTAAAAGCGTTTGAGCTGTCTAAGGCAATCTAAAACATCTTGCAGATTGCACCAAGAGTCGTGATACTTTTCCGCCTCGATGCATTTCCAGTAGGCGGCCAAGCTGGAAAGCAGGTCAAAGAATCCGTAATAAATGAAGCACTCGTTTTTTACCGTGTCTTCGGCTGCGCCGGTTTTGATTTCGTCTATAGAAGCTTGTATGGCTTTGACGAGAATCAACGCGTCTTCGTATTTTCTGGCGGATATGAGCTGTAAGATCTGCTGAGTGACATTCTGTGATTCCGGAAGCTCAGTTTCGAGAAGCTTTAGTCCATACATTAAGGCGCTTCCATGAATTTGTTCAGGTCGAATTTCTTCATGCTGCTTTTCAGAGCGTCTGTGCTGCCTTTGAAGTTGAACTCTTTGGTGATACTTCCGTCTTGATAAAAAGCGCTTATCTGGACTTGGTCAGTATCGCCCTCTAGACGGCTGCTTCTGTAGGTTTCTAGGTATTGAATTACAAGCGATAGGTAGTTTTGAAGAGTCATGTCATTGGCCAAGTTTACCAAGGGCATGATGTAAGAGTAGTCGTGAAGATCAAAGATTGTTGCGTTCTGTGGAGATACGACTTCCACTTCTGGGTGGTTGATCTTGAGCCATTTTTTAAAGGGGCCTGCCTCAACCGAGACAGAACCTTCATAACCACGGTCAGTCAGAAATTCAATTTTCATGTGTTCGCTTCGCCATTGATTGGAGTCGCAGGCACTCAGCTCCCTGCGTGCACGATGGATGCAAAATGCTACTACGAACCGCTGCTTTGAGGAATCAGGCGAGGCGGCGGATGGCGAGAGGTTGGCCGTTGGAGGCATACCCTCAGTCGGGTCGTCACCGGCGCTTGGGAAATCGCCTTAAGCTACGTCACTCACCCGCAGGTGACGAGGTGGTTATGCAAAGCTCATTGTTCGACCCTGAGCAGAACCCTTTCGACGGCAAGAAGCTGCCTGATCAATCAAGAATGCCGCTGAATCTAGGTGAGCGCACGGTTCATTCGGTTGTAGACCGAGATCTCTGTAATGAATGGGGGTCGTTGATTGTGACGGGCTACAGCGGTCTGGAGCAGCTTATTCAGCTCATCACCGGGCGTGGAGTGGGGAGGACGCCAATGCGCATCATCCTTGGCTCAGACCCCGTCACCGTTGAGAATCCCAAGATCAATCTCAGGCGCTTCGACTTTTCAGAGGAAATGCGAGAGTACTGGCTCAAGCGCGGGATCTCGCTAGCGCTGTGTGGCCAAGTACTGCACTGCATCGAGCTGATTCGCGCCGGTCACGTGCGAATTCGTTACCCGACAGGGTACAGACGGCTACATGCAAAAATGTATTGCTCCGCTGGAGCAGTGACGCTTGGGTCCAGCAACTACACTGGACCAGGATTACATACGCAGCATGAAGCGAACGTGCGCTTCACCTCTGGGGAAAGAGCGCGCTTTGTTGAGACCAGCCTCCTAGCTGAGTGCTTTTGGAGCCTGGGGAAAAATGCTGAAGACGCTTTCATTGAGCTGCTGGAGCAGCTTCTCAAGTTCGTCACCTGGCAAGAGGCTTTGGCGAGGGCTTGCGGTGAACTGCTTGAAAGCGATTGGGCCAAGTCCTATCTGGATTCGTTATTCGAGGCCGATCCAATAAATCTTTGGCCATCCCAACGCCAAGGCATTGCACAGGCGCTCTATCTGCTGGACACAGTGGGCGCAGTACTGGTGGCTGACGCAACTGGCTCTGGGAAGACACGAATGGGCGCGCACCTGATCCGCACCATACATGATCGAAATTGGTCGTTAGCCAGGGCTCGCAAAGGCTCGATGCTACTCATTTGCCCACCGCTTGTGAGGAAGAATTGGGAGTGGGAAACAGCAAAATGCGGGTACAACATCGCCATAACGTCCCATGGATTGTTGAGCCGGCTTAACCCGGAAGACGAATCCAGCTTAGCGATTCATCTGTCCTCAGCCCAAATCTTGGCTGTTGACGAAGCGCACAACTTTCTCAACCAAGGGTCCAGACGAACGAGAACATTGAAATTTAATCTGGCTGACCAAGTGGTGCTCTTCACTGCTACGCCGATCAATCGCTCGATAGCAGATCTGCTTCGACTCATTGATATTCTTGGCGCTGATAATTTTGACGATGACGTTCTTGCTGTCTTCGAGCGTTTGACTGGCTTTGGTCATGGTGGTGCTGAAACTCGCGACGATGACATACCGCAGCTTCAGGCTGGAATTGGCAGTTTCGTCGTTCGCCGGACCAAGGCGCAGTTCAATGCGATGGTGGACGTAGATCCCGAGGCCTATCGGCTTCCAGGCGGGCGGGTATGCCGGTACCCGAATCAGCTTTCGGAGTGTTATTCCCTCGACGAGCCGAATCAGGACAAGAGGTTGGCAAGGGAAATTCGGGCGTTGGCCCTACAATTCAAAGGGATGTCACGCTTTCAGACGGCTTTGGCACTACCAGATTTTTTCAAAGAGAATGGAGTCACACCGGAACGCTACCTAAGGTTTCGTTTGAAAGCAGCGCGCTCACTAGCCTTGTACCAGGTGATGTCCAGTCTTCGGTCTTCTCGGTTGGCCTTGTACCGGCACATCGAAGGCGAGGGTGCCGCTTGGAGTCGAATGGGATTAAACAGTGAGGAAATGAAAGGGGACCACCAAACCGGCAACATGCTGGAGCGGACAGCGATGCTCGCGGGCAAGATTCCCGAAAATCATTTAGGAGTCGAGCTACCCCGCTGGCTTTCAGACCCTGCCGAGCATCGCCGCGCTTGTGAAGAAGAGTGTCTCCTATACACCGCCATTCTTGAGCGTCTAGAGCGTATGAGCGGTCATCGAGAGAAACGGAAGGTTCAGTTTCTGATCGAGCTTCTGGACCGCCACGATCATATTCTTGCCTTTGATCACTACCCGATAACTCTGCGCTATTTTCAGCATCTTTTGGACCAAAAGCGGTCAGATCGCCGGTCATTCAGCGTGCTGCTAGGTATCGGGGGTAATCGCCGCAGTCATGAGCATATCCAGTCTTTGCTGAATCCCAACGCCAAGTCGGAAGGCAAGCTGATCGTCTTGTGCAGCGAGGCCCTGTCAGAATCGGTCAACCTTCAGCGAGCCTCCACGCTTGTTCACCTGGATATGCCGAGCGTGGTGCGTATAGCCGAGCAAAGAGTAGGCCGGATTGATCGCATGGACTCCTGCCATGCTGAGATTGAATGCTGGTGGCCCAAGGACAGCCGAGAGTTCGCATTGAGATCAGACGAAACGTTTGTTCAACGCATCTTCCAGGTGGAGAGCTTGATTGGCGGAAATTTACAGCTTCCAGATGATATCTGCGGAAACCATGAAGCACAGATCGTGACTTGGGAGTATTTTGACAAACTGATGCGGGAACGTGCTGCTCGCAGCTGGGATGGAATTGAAGATGCGTTTGCGCCAATCCGAGGCTTGGCCTCAGGTCTCGAAGCCCTGATCAGCCCTGATGTGTATGAGCTTTATCGAAACGAAACTAACAAGATTATGTCGCGCGTGAGCGTAGTCCCTTCCAGTGAGCCTTGGGTGTTTCTCTGCTTGGCTGGTGAGAATGCGCGCGCACCAAGGTGGATTTTCCTGTCCGACTCTGATGATCAGCCCGTCATCAATCTCCGCGAGATTGCAACGCAGCTGAGGGCGCGGTTATCAGACGATTTGCAGAACCTCAACCCGACAAGGGCTGCGATGGGCATGCTGCAATCGTTTCTGGCCAGGCTGGGCGAGATGGAGAAAATGCTACTGCCCAGGCGGAAGCAGCGCGCAATCGCCCAGTTCGAATGGGCGATTACGCTGTGGTCGAGTAGTCCTGGCTGGATTGGCTCAGAGGAGCAGGCTGAACAGGTTAAGCAGCTGCTGGACCTTTTTAGTAGAGAAGGGGAAGAACTGACCCCTGACTGGGGGCAATTGGCCGGCCTCTGGTTGGAGCTGGTGAAACCCCGGAGTGCGGAGCTTTTACAGAAGAAAGGAAGGCGGGCATCGATGACTCGACTACGTGACTTGGAGCCATCGCTAAGGTCAGCCCCGATCGATCTTGATGTGATTTTGAAGAAAATCCAAGGCGTTGACCTTCGACGGCGCTGGGAAGAGCGGATCGTCGCTTGCATTCTTGGGTACGGGCAAAGCGCCGAAGAGTGATGGATCTGTAACAAGATCCAATCGCTACCTGTCATGTGAATGCCGTCCACCCGGCGTTTTTTGGGCGATCCGTTTTTAGTGTGCTAAACGCAAGCTGCCATTCGGGCAGAGCGCGTACGGCCGGGGCCCTCGGGAAAAGCCTTACACTGCCGCTAAGAATGCCAGCTTCAACCACAACTGTAATTGACTGAGAAGAACCTGAAATTCATGACTACCTTTTCCTTTCGAGCGGATCACATCCACGACGTCTTCGAGCTGATGATGTTGCCGGAAATGCGAGATGTTCGGCGCCTCACGATTTTGCCTGATCCGGTTTTTCCGGATGTCGAAGTCGAGTTGGTAAGCGACATGTCTGAAGAGGCGCTGCGCCGACTGATAGAACTGATGGATGACGCGCACGTGATCGCTGACACGTTCCGGCCATGTGCCTTGGAGGCGAACCCGCTCCAGCGGGGTGTGGATCCAGATCCGCTGCCCAGAACACCTGAGTTCTGAAGCTATCTCTAACGCCAGCTATTGGTAGGTCGGCGTTCCCGCCTAGTTACCATGCCGACAGGGCTGGATTCTTTCTGCGAGCGGAGCGAACAGCTCCCTGTACCTGAGTCGGGCTAATTCAACGACCCGACTTTCGCGAAGGAGTGTTATCAGAAGCTGATTGCTCCCCTAGGGAAGACGTAACGGCGGGATACCCTACGAACGTCAATGCCATGGACAAGGACTGGATTAAGCGGCTAGTGCGTCGTGGCGAGCAAATCGTCCATGCCCAAGTGAAGCAGCACCGGCCTTCAGCGCTACTTCATGATCCAAAAGAGGTCGAGCGAGTCCAATGATCTGAAAACCCTCAGTTGTACGGGAGTTCTCCTGTGCAACTGAGGGGCCAGCCATGGATGTCGTATGCACAGATTCATGTCGCTCCTCGCTTTGAATGTTGGCGGCGTGATCGTCATGACCATCGTAAACGCTCGCCTGGTGGGGCGTGTGGGGCCGCTTCGTATGCTGGGGGCTGGAGCATTGATTGCAAGCATTGCGACAGCTGGATTGGGATGGCTGGAAGGGGCAGGGATGCTTGGTCTGTATGGGATTGTTGCTTTCGTTGTCTTGTATGTCAGCTTGACAGGTCTGATCGGAGCCAATTGCGTGGCTAGTCTCTTGAAGCTCATCCATAAGAATGCTGGAGCTGCCGCCGGGTTGGCAGTGTCAACTCAGTTTGCCATGGGGGCTGCTTTCAGCGCGCTGGTAGGGGCCTTGGCACACGGTTCTTCCCGTCCGATGTGCTTAGTGATCGCGGCCGCGGGGTCTGGTTCAGTCGCATCCTATCTTTGGCTGCGGTTTCGTAACGCTGAGCAATTCGCACCGGCATGAATTCGTAATACGATCGGAGGCCTTGCCAGGCGGAGCTACAAGTCGTGCGGATCGAAACGAAACTGGTCGCTAACAACGGCCTGCGCCAAGAATGCGTTTCTTTGGACCTGCCAGATGAAGATTGGGCGTTATTGGCTCAGTTCAGGCAAAACGCTGACGTGCTCCGGTCCACCAGATTTGTCCGTGAGCAGCGGGGTGGGTCTATCGGCTTGAAATGGACACGTGGTGGTGGAGTACAGGTGGGCGGCAAGCACATCGATGAGGAGCCTGTCTGGGCAATGTTGCTCAAGCTTCGCCCATTCGTTTTGCAGAATGAGCGGTGCTACCTGCCTTCGGTCCTGAAAATGCTGAAGAGGCATTTGAGGCATAGCGCCTTCCACCGTCACCTGGATGAGCTTCGTGACGGCTTTTTGCTGAAGCGAATGAACGCGCGGATACGGCTTTGGGGCCCTGGGCGGTCACCACTGTCCCAAGAGGTGGTGATGGATTGGCTCAACTCGTACCACTACCACCACGACGAGAAAAAAGTTGAGGCTGTACGTAGAGACCTTGGGCCGTTCGCCAACGAGCAGGATGGTATGGGGATCGCTATTTTTGCACTGGTGGACATGGTTCAAGCTGTCCTTGACACTGGCGCGTTCGCAGAGACATTACAACTCTGTTCGGAAGGCGCGATCGCTGAGATTTTCTGTCCTGTTGAGTATTTTGGTGAAGGCTGATCCGGAACCCGGATTGTCAGGCTTAGGCTGGTGGCTCGGGCCGGATGTCAAAACTGCTACGTGGTTTTGGGAGCGCTGCACTTTGCAGGTTTCTACACATACCCGCTATGCGGAAGGTGCCCAGCGGCGTGGTGATTTGGTCAGCAGGATCCTAACCTTACCCAGTGGTTCTGTTAACCAATCAGAACCCCGAGGGAGGTCATGCTCGGCCGTTCTCTTGAAGCCTGTATTCCCATTGATGACCCATCGAGTCATGTGGCACGTCATTGGGGTATTACATTTGGCTCAGAGATAGTGGCGAGCTTCTGACACTCACTGTATTCCGGCCCAATCCACCAAAAGCCCTCAGCTGTGATTGTAGAGCTTTGTAGGTGAATGCTATGGGGTGGCCAGGGGTGGACCTTAAACGGCTCAGGAGCGAGTTGTTAGGGCCTTCTATGCCCATGTGTAACTACGGTCTCACGGTATCTCTTAGCTCACAAAAGATTTTGTTCCATGAGAGGGGATATCGTTTTTCAAAAAAAATCATATTTTTCATTGACTTAGGCTTGACAGTATATATATAATAATTTTGATCTCGAGGCCAAGCCTGCTGGCCTGAGTAACTCCTACAACTGGTTATATTCCTTGCGAAGCAAGGGTATTATTTGTATTCAAAAGAAAAACGCGCGCGCGAAAAAAAATTGCGATTGCGCCTGCCTTCATTTCTCAGCGCGATTCTGTGCTCCTCTAGCTCTCTCCCGAGGGCTCACTTGCTGCCCGTCACCGCCCTCATCTCGACACCTCAGCCGGGATCATTCGCCCAAGGTGGTGCTTCACACGGCAGTGCATTCCACTATTTCCAAATGCTACAGTAATGCCAATGCGATCTGGTACGCATATCAACTGACGTGAGTTTGAGTCATGAGCACCAACTTAAGTGAAGAAGAAATGCGCGCTGCGCTTTTTGGAGTGGTTAATGTTACCTCTCAAGAAAAGTCTCAGCGCTCATCTTGCAGTCCTGCTAAGGCAGTATCCAAAAACTCGGGGACAAAAATTAGAGTTACTTTGCGCGTGGGCAACGAGTTTGAGGGCGCCTATGAAGTGGTCATCTACGAGGGTAGTAATCTAAGTCAGTTGGTTGTAGAAATGGACGCTAGAAAGAAATACAAGAAGAAATACAAGTATATCGAGGTGGTTTCGGTGGAGCGAGTTTAACTAGCCCTTTTGGGTGGTCCGGTGTATTCGTTAGGGTTGGTGATCTACAGTTTTAATTGGTGCTCTAGTTAGTGTGTATTTTGGATCTTATAATTGATTATGATTTGTAAGGGTTTAGCCAGCTATTGGTTGGAACAGGTAAAGAGTTTTCTGTATAGGTACCGCTTCCACGTGATAATTCCTGTGGTACTGGGGATTATAACCCTTTTGGCTTGGCTTTATTGCCCGCGAATGGGTGTGGTTTCTGCGTGGGCCTGCACTGAAAGCAAGTGTGATCAAAAGGTCTTACTTCTTCATGGCGAAGTAGACGGGCTTTCGTTGGATTGGGTGAGGTACAGAATAAGACAGGAGTTAAAAAAAGACCCTGATGTCAAAACAGTTTGTATTGCCTCACCAGGAGGGACCAGCTCTATGGCTATGCAAATTGCTGATATTATCTATGAGCATGCCTTTGATACCTGCTTGGCATATAAGTATAAGCCGGATTCCGAGGGTGCCAAGGATATTCCTGGGCTTTGCCAGTCGGCGTGCATTTGGATGATCTTGGCTGGTCGAGAGAGAATTCTGTACGACAAAAATCTTGTGATGGGTTTTCATGCTGCTCGTAACAAAACGGGTGGGCGTGCTGATAAAGATCTCGATATGTATAATGAGAAGTTAGCTTTCTACACTCATCTTCGACCAAAAGCAGAATCTGAGGCCTGGAAGCTGGCTGGTCTCACCTGGTGGGCTTTCCATCAAGGTGCTACATCTGAAACCAAAGATTGCACTGCTAACGAAGTGAATAGGAAGTATCCCTATTTTACTGAGGACCGCTCTTTGCCTGCTCCACCTGATAGATCTTGCAGGATGCAAGGGCCCTATGAGGTTAAAAGATCGTTTAAATGAGGCCGTCGTTCTGATTGGTGCGGTTAGGGGGGGCAGAAAGTGGCTATGACCCCCTTATGGCTCTTTACCAAGCCCCTACCACTGATGCCTCTTTAAGCGCCACCTTGCTTCCTCCTTCTTTGGGATCTCCCATGACCACCCATGCTGGAATGGGTTTCGGCGGGCGGATATACCAGGCCACGCATGCGTTAATCACGTCCTTCTGGAATAGGCTCTGTGCGACCTTCAGTTCCAGATGATCAGTGAGCTGCATGTTGGGGTCGAAGAAGAAATCACCGTCCTTCTTGAGGTCCGCAGGGCTTGGAGTCATCGAGTCAATGCGTCTCTGGAAGGACCTAGCTGGGGTGATGAAGTCGTGTTTGGCGGACTTCGAGGTCTCCGGGAAGAGTGGGCTCATGAAATCCACTACATGGTCGTCGCAGACAACCATTGCATGGAAACCGGTCTCGGAGCTTTGCACCTCGTCATTCTCGATGGTCGCAAAGCAAAGAACATTGGATTTTTTCTCGTCGGCCATGAGGCACAGTGCTCCCGCAAGCGGGTGGGCATCCTTACGGTAGTGGTGGCGCAGGATGGCTGCACCGGCCATGCTGAAAAGCCAGCAGGCGTGAGCTGTATGGGCGCCCGCAGAATCCAGCACGCTTCGGATAACTCGGTGGATTCGAAGGTAGTCGAGAAGGGGGATCAGATCTTGCGATTTCTTACTCATACGGTCCCTGTAGCGGTAGTGTGGGCTCAAGATATGTTGCCGATGATAGCTCATGGCCACGTTAAGGCTACCCACCCGTACCACTCCGCGTGAAGGGATCCAGGGAGCTATGGCATTCCCTCTAAGACCATCCCCCGTGGACGCATCCTCACCCAGCCACACCCTCCGCCTCGCTGGCCTCATCCCGCTCTGCGGCTACCTCGATGTGCGTTTTGCCGTATTTCTCGATTTGGGCGTGGATGTTGAAGTCCTCTGTAATGATGTCGTTCACCATCCCCTCGTTGGCCATCACCAATGCCCTAGCAAGATCCAAGTAATGCTTGTAGGTTGTGGCGATGCTGCTATGCCCCATTTGCTTCATCAGGGTCTCAGCGAAAGCGGCGTCTATTACGTCTGCTGCCGCCGTCAGCAGAATGTCTCCACGATGTTGGACCATCATCATCGTTGGCCACCAGTGGCGAGCTTGATAGAAATTGTTGCCCCTACGGAACGACGGATCTTTTTCGGTGGCCAATTTCGCTGCGTAGGTAGTCGCATCAGCGATCATTTTTTCCGTGACTGGTTCGCCCTCGGATGTCAGGAAAAGAATCGAAGGTGGGCAGGCCTTTCCATATTTCGCTTTGTATTTTTTCTTCCTGGACGGGTAATCAGTTTTAATGTAATTTTTTTCGAGATCCGCTAAACCATAGGCTGGAATGACAATCTCTCTCAGCTTGTTGCCTTTTCCGACCAGCGTGTACGAGAATTTGGTCTGATTCTTCTCCATCGATGAATACGGCATGATGTGCTTGTTTTCCCCATTACCTAAATACGGGAATTCACATAGCTCAGAAGGTCTCATCGCGGTGCACAGAGCAAAGCAGAAAAGAGCTGAATAAACGCTATCTGGATAGGACGAGATAAGGTTCAGGATATCTTTATTCGTGATGAGTGATTTGACCTTTCCTTGCTTGGCCTCCCTGTCCAATACGCGAATGGAGTCGGTATCGTAGCGAACTCCTGCTTTTTTATGTATGTAGGAGAGCAATGTATCACGCTTGAAATTTGCAACCCAGGTCTGAAGCTTGATTTTCACGTTAGTCTGAATGCCGGCCTCCATGGCCCATCCAAACATATTGAGGACGATTTTTGCCTCTTCGAAGATCGTGAAGGAAGTGGGTTGAACGGTACCATTCTTAACTCTTTTCACCTGGCGCGAAAGCTGCCACCTGCGGATATCCAGGTTTCGCACCCGTGAATGGTAATCTCCTGGGGACACATCTTTGAAAAAGCTCTGCGTAGCTAAGAATCTGTAGAATTTGGAGATGACGTTAGCGTAGCGTCTCGATGTCATAATCGAGGAGCGTGTTTTCTTATAGAGATAGAGGTTCGGTACGCTCAGCAGGATTTTCTGCTTTTTTACTTCAGCTATTAGAATATAGTGCGACACATTATGCTCAAGCTCAACGCTAGTGTAGGTAATCGGTTGGACATTGATTTTTAGATTTCTCATATCACTTTACTTTGAACACCCTGACCTCATCGAACCCCCAAGTAATCAGCGGTGTTCGAGCTTTGTCCGCGTCCGTGAACTCCTCCTGGGGTACGTCTCGATACTTGAACTTGCGATTCGCAACCGTAATCGCTTCCGACGTGCTATAGGGAATGTGAATAGATATAGAGTCCATCCTAGACAGCTTTGTCAATACCATGCCTACCTCCGTCTGGGTGAACACTGGGAGGCGGAGGCACACGGTGAGCTTGGTGTTATTGGCAGGGATGGATTCGCAGAATTCACTGAACGGATAGAGAAAGCGGTCCATATAGATCACAACGTGTATTTTCGACGGGTCAGGCAGCTTGGTAATCGCCTCGATAGACTCATCGATCGCTTTCTCTTTCAGGTCCTCGTAGTCATCGAAACTCTGATTTTTCTTGTACGCGTTGTTGGCCTTCTCCAGGTCAGGCTCAATTACCAGAAAATTTTTAGGGCTCTTACTCACGCCATCTCTGGCCAGCTGCGATTCGGCCGCCGTCATCTGAAGCCGAGTCTCCTTTAGCTCATAGCCGGTTAGCTTTTTCTTGAGCATCTCAATATTTTGGCTCTGGCTCGCCAGCAGCGCGTTCATCTCATTAGCTTCGAATGCAAGGATGTCGTTGTTCATGAGTGAGCTGACATGCTGCGACACCGCCTGCTCAAGCTCCTTGGCGTGGCGCTTCTTCAGTTCGTCTATGTCGTTGCGCAGTTGATCCGCTTCCCGGTCCTTCTGAGCAAGGAAACTGCGTGAAGCGTCCGGGTTGTCGGCTAGCAGCTCAGCGATGGACTGGCCTTCGCTGTAGGGCTTGAGGTCACTATAGAAGCGATTGAAGGATTGCCGGCTGATCTCCGCCCGTTCGGCCAGCTTGCCGATGGGCAGCTTTTTGAGGCCGAACTCAAGCTGATGCTCTTTGATCAGCTCTACCAGGCGGGTTCGAGTATCTACTAGCTGGTTCATGCGCTCACCGAGCTGGCGATGATGTTGCTGGCTGGGTTGCTCTGGCGGTTGAGGGCCTCCAGGTGCTTCGAATTAGCCTCGATTTTCTGGGCAATCAGCCGTTTGGCTTTGGCCGTCAAGCTATCTCCGCCATTCTCCAGCACGGTTGTATAAAACTTGATGTTGTCGGCAAGCGCTTGGGACGCTTTGCCCACAACCACTGCATGCTTGCAGCTAAGATCGCAGCGAGTCGGATCCGGCAGCAGAGGTGAGATCACGTTTTTATGATGAGCCAGACACGGCGGCAGGTTTGGCGCAGTGTGCGATTCGGATGAAAGGCAATAGCTGCCCAAGGCCGTACGGTGAATAAAGAGGGGCTCTCCCGAGGACAGCAAGTGCGAGATGTATACGTAGATCGTGACCTTCAGCTGCTTGCCCGAGAATGCGTCGGGACGGGCTTTGAGTCGATCCAGGAGCCGCTCAGCTTGCGGACCTGACGAAGCGCCTTCCTTGATGGAGGTGAGAAGCGACGTAAATTCTGCCGTGTAATTTTGTTCGATTGCCTGTGCAACCCCGCGAACGAGATGAGGATTGCGGGAGATATATTTCAGCGTCATCGAATAGCTTTTGTGGCCGAACAGATGACGGATGATGTCGATATTCCGCTCGCTGCGATTGATAAGGATCTCGGCGATCGTTTTCCTGAAGCGGTGCGAGTGGATGCGGTCCACAGCTACCTCCGCGTTCAGCTCTCGCGTAATCGCTTGTATCATGCTGGTCGAGGGCTTGTTGAGTGTTTTACGGCCTTTAGTCGACTGGAATATGAAGTTTTGCGCCTTCAGGGTGTAGATGGAGCGAAGCGTCTCCAGATCCTCAATTTTTTGGCCGATATAGCTTGGCAGCGGAATGATGTCGTCCTCTCCGTCGTAGCTCGGCTCATCGCTTGTCTTGAAGCGTTTGATTTTTAGTGCATAGCTACCGTCAGCATGCTTGATCAAATCATCGAAGGTAAGAATGCACAACTCTCCACTTCTCAAGCCTGTCAGCAGCGCCAAGAGGATATAAACGGCGTTTCTGATTTTGTCTATGCTCGTAGAATAGGATCGTAGCCAGCTATAAATATGCTGCTCCTTCGTATTATATTCATATTCATAGCTCTTCTTAGAGGCAGAAAGTATTTCGATCCCGTCTACACTGATGTTTAGATTTTTTTCAACGTCATGGTCAGTTTCATAGCGAACAATCGCCGCTTTTGTCGTTGTGTCTAGTTGATTTTGTTTGACGTAAGCGACGGTCTCCAGAAGTCTTGGGATAGCCTTATCTGTCCAGAAAAAGGCGTACTCGCAGAGCTTGCTGAGGTCTTCTTCAGAAAAGGGTTGCCATGTGCTCAAGCTACCGGAAAATTGCCGCATCACGTCTTTTCGGCGTTCAACTGTGTCTACTTTTTCCAGCTTTGCATTCATTTTGAGCTGGGCAGGAATAAGACCCTGCGTGGAGAGTGCACCCCAAAGCCTAATCATGTAGTAAAGCGAATGATAATGTCGAGCAGAGTCAGAGTCTTTCGCTACATCAAGGGCGCGATTGAGCATCCGGTGGTTGATGAGAGCAAGAGACTCTGGCGTTCCGTCTAGAAAGTTTGGCTCGAACAAGTACTTTTCTAGCATGACAAAGTACATGGACTGACTATACGTGGTTGTAAAGCTGCGGACAGTACCGAAAGGAGAGAAGTCGGGGATGAAATGATATGTGAAAGCCTTTTTAAGCTGGCGCATCGGCTCAGCGATGCTGTCAAAATACACACGCTTGGCTACACCATACCGGTTTTTATGAAGAGTCCATACGTTCTCCCCATAGTTAGAATACGCAGAGATTGGAAAGTCCCCATTTGGGTGCTCAGCAAGCTTGATTACCAGCCCGCCGACGCGCTGTTGCAATGGCGCGTCACCGGTTTCCCGGAGCAACTCTTCAAGCTCGGCTTCGGCCGCGTCCTCGATATCAGCTGCATACTCTTGATCAAGCTCGTCGCTGAAGTCGTCATCGTCCTCTTCCATAATCTCGTCGTCATCGTCCAGAGTGCGCCCTCCACCTACTGAGTCTCTTATCTGCGGTCCTTGGTGCAGGTCTTCCTCTAGGGCGCCGCTCTCACAGTCAAGTTCATCGTCTAGGTCATAGCTATCGAGGGCGCAATTTAGGCCTTCATCTAGCGTTGCGGTGTCAACATCACCGGCATAGATCAATTCGTCTGTCTGAGGCTTCTTGTTGGTCATTTCATGTCCTCTTCTTCAAAAATCAATTGCAAAAAATCAAGATCACGGGGGAGAAGGGCTGGGTTGCGGCGTTCATAGCGAGCCGCCCATTTAATCGCGTCGTCGTCATTCCACTCCTCCAAAATCGAGCTGATGATCGAGGACTCTGTCTCCAAGCTATTGCTGTAATCCGAGTCAGTCTCCAGCTGGTCATCAATCAGCTCGGTCACGTGGATCCTGCGCTGCATCAAATAAGGCAGTGATTCCTCGTGGATCATGCACTGCTCACAGAACAGGCAGTTTCTGATTGAGTAGCAACGATCTCCTTCCTTCACGTGGTTACGAGCGCCGATCCAAGTGGGCCTGCGTTGGTTCGAGCAGCTCCACAGGGGAAGCTCGTGTCCAGGGATGTGAAACACCTTCATGGGGACATCAATCGCAGGCGCTTGCTTTAGGCCGAGCAGGCCAGTGAACTCTCGCTTTCGCAACAACTCCAGAATTGCCTCCTGCTCAGAAGCGAGGCGCTCGTAGCGCTCCTGAACGGCTGCGCCCGAGGAGTCGTAACTCACATCTGTCGTATTTTGATCGGAGTGATGCATCTGCATCGCCAGGAGCCCAAGTCCCGTGCTCTTCTCTTTACGCTGGTAAAGGCTCCAGGTCGGGCGCAGTCGCTTCGTAATGTCTTTCGCGCTCTTGAGGCGTGCACCTTTCTCGTATACGGGGTAAAGGGTCAGGAAGTCCTTAACGCCGCGGGTGAAGGCTTTCAGATTGTTGGCTGCCGTGTGGCGGCCACCTTTAGAAGGCCAAGATCCGTAGTAACGAAGGCAGAGGAAGAGGTCGTTGTAAGGCACTTTTTCTTGGCCGAACGGCCTGACATCAAATTCGTAACCCACCAATGGCTGTGAAAGCTTCTCGGCCAGCTTGAGCAGGTTGTAAACAGAATACTTGTCATGTCGGTTGCTGGAGGCAATGACATCCTTAGGGGCGTAATACGGCTTATCGAGACCCTGAGAGCGGTTTTTTTCTGATTGAACGATGACCTGTGATTCGGAAGCTGCGCCTGTCAGTGGGTGCTCCATGTTGTCACCGTCGACGCACAGCACGGACTCTTTATTCCAGTTGCTCTGGAGCATGGCGAACAAGATGATGCACGACATATCAACCATGGTTGGGTAGTACGCACCGAGGACATCGTCCCAAGGTCGGACAGGGTGCTTGATGAGTCGCTTCGCACCCACGCGATTCCACCGGAAAAGTATGAGCTGGATGATGTCTTGGCAGTCACCTTTTGATATCAAGTATTTGGGGGCGTAAGTGGTGGCGATAGTCTCCAGTGAGAGGTCCATAGGGTAACCGTGCTTCAGCAAGGTTTTGTGGACTCGGCTCTCCTCTGGGGCCCAGTGCCACAGGCTGTTGTGAACAAAGGGGTCGGTTGGGGACTCGAAGCGGTAGCAATCCGGGCGTGCCTCGTAGAGCTTGTTGAACTCTCCCAATAGATCAGGGGCATCCAGAAGGGCGGCAAGCTCCGGGTCGTTTGTATGCTTGATTTTGTCCGCAACCATTCGAGTTGAGACCTTCAGCTTATGCTCGCGACGATGCTGTGCCCATTTGAAAATGTTCTCTCGGGTGTGATTCGGCGTGTATGTTTGAATTATTTCGTCAAACAGATAAGGCTCGGCTGTCGCCACTATTTCGCGAAAAGCTAGCTTCTCATAGAGCGTATCAACGTGCATCTTGAGTGCGCTCGCGAGCATCTCGTACGTCTCGCCCACCAGCGGAAGAGTCTTCTTCTGATCTTTGCCTGTGATCGGTGAAAGCTGAATTTGCGGCAAGAGATCAGTTTCTTTGGAGATCAGGGTGATTGCTGATTTGAGCTTGCTCGCGTTTTCCTTCTTCTCTTGATTCGCAAGCAAAAAGGTTCGGAAGTTGTTGAAGACTTCTGCGCTGATATCCGTCAGGTATTTGAGGTGGAAACTCTCTGGGTTTCGCTCGTTGAAGTCTCTGGCGAAGTCGAAGAAAAGCTTGATGGCTTGGCGCAACCCGTAGCCCGAAATCCTGCGGTGCGTAGCGGCGTACTTGACGAAAACAAGGTGCAGGGACAAGCACAATGGAGATTGCTTGTCCCAGAAAGGGTGCCCTTGATAGTCGCAGGGGATTGGCTGTGAGTCGGTTGTAGGAGCTAGTTCATACGAGCTTTCGGTTGCGGGGATGAAAAGCGAGGTCACTGCGCTGTTTCCTTTTACTCATTCTATATGGCGCAGCGAACCTTTAGAGAAGCCCAGGCCTCCTCAATTTTTTGTCGGTAATCTGCAATGGTTCCATTATTATGAATAACAACATCAGAACTTGCAACTGCGATGCCTGCTTCGGATGAATGCTCTTTGATCTTTGTTGCGTCATCTCGGACGATATGCCAGATCTCACCGCCAAGATCTCGGATATATTTGGCTTCATTTTCGAACCGAATATCCTTGATGATGATGACCTCTTTGCCGGCGAGGCAAAGTTCGGGGTAAGTTGGTTTTTCAGACCGCAAAGTGTTTATGTGATTTACACGCCTAGTTGCAAAGTCAGGAAACTCCTGGGTTGCGAGCGTTTTTATTAAAGCGATCGCGGTCTCTGGAGAGATGCCCCAAAAGCTGTCATTTGCAGTCTTGGCTGTGGACCAAATCTGCTCATCGCTGAAGCCGAAAAACTCTTGGGCGGCACGCATGAAAGGCGTCTCAGGATCCTGGGTTTCTGCTTCTGTTAGCGGACGAGGAGGTGGAGTAGGGTTGTTGATTGCACGGTCAGCACGCTTAAGCCAATGCAGAGGGTCGTGGCTATCACGCATCCATTCCGTACCTACCCGCTGGAAGAATTCACGGGGAGACATCCCCCATGCGTCCAGCCGCACCTCCTTTGAGGTATCATCCCAGGTCTGAGAATTCGATAACCCGAACAGTGACTGGCATCCAGCCTTCAGTGGATTGGCTAGGGCGTAGCTAGCTACCTCCGGATGTTCCATCAGGAAAGCGGCACCTGTGTCCTTACCTGATCTCGCTTTTGCTGCGAGGCCGATGATCTTTCTCACTGGGTTCTCTCCGGGCAAAAGCTTGATTCTAAAGGCTTTCAGGGGAGAATTTCGAGGTTTACATATAAAGGCTTTCCGAAACATATCATGACGTTTACATTTTTAGACGTTCCGAAACAAGATGCCACCTATGCCTATCAAGGTGGCGGCCGTGGTTTGTCGGTGGAGCGTATCGCTACCCTGGAGCAATTTGTCCAGGGTGACCTGCGCCCGGACATGACCCTGGTCTTCGACTTGCCGGTCGAAGTGGGCCTGGCCCGTGCCGCTGCGCGTGGCCGCCTCGACCGTTTCGAACAGGAAGGCCAGGCGTTCTTCGAGGCTGTGCGCCAGGCATACCTGCAACGCGCCCAGCGCGAACCGCAACGCTACAGCTTGCTTGATGCCGCGCAACCCCTTGAGGCCGTACAGCGTGCCATCGATGCGCTGCTGCCGGCCATCGTGGAGCGTTGCCGTGGCTGAGGCCTACCCTTGGCAGGAGGCACTCTGGCAGCAACTGGCCGGGCGCAGCCAGCATGCCCATGCGTATCTGCTGCACGGGCCGCAGGGCATCGGCAAACGGGCCATGGCCGAGCGCCTGATGGCCCGCCTGTTGTGCCAGCAGCCACAGGGCCTGGACGCGTGCGGCGCGTGCAAGTCGTGCCTGTTGCTGAAGGCCGGCAGCCACCCGGACAATTTCGTCCTTGAGCCCGAAGAGGTCGACAAGCCCATCAAGGTCGACCAGGTGCGTGAACTGGTGGCTTTCGTGGTGCAGACAGCGCAATTGGGCGGGCGCAAGGTGGTACTGATCGAGCCGGTGGAGGCGATGAACATCAATGCTTCCAATGCACTGCTGAAAAGCCTCGAAGAACCTTCTGGCGATACGGTGTTGCTGCTGGTTACCCACCAGCCCAGCCGGTTGTTGCCGACCATCAAGAGCCGCTGCCAGCAAGTGGCCTGCCCACAGCCGAACCTGGCCCAGAGCCAGGCCTGGCTGGTTGGCGCGCTTCCCGACAGTGACGAGGCCGAGCGCGACGAGTTGCTGACCCTGGCCGCTGGTTCGCCGCTGATGGCAGTCAGCTTGCAGGCGCAGGGCGTGCGCGAGCAGCGCGCACTGGTCACTGACGGGGTGAAGAAGCTGCTGAAACAGCAGCAATCGCCCAGCCAACTGGCCGATGCCTGGAACGGCGTGCCGCTGTTGCTGCTGTTCGACTGGTTCTGCGACTGGGCGCATCTGATTTTGCGCTACCAGTTGACCCAGGACGAGGAGGGTTTAGGCTTGGCCGATATGCGCAAGGTTGTGCAATACCTGGCGCAGAAGAGCCGCCAGGCCAGGGTTCTGGAGGTGCAGGCGTGGATCCTTGAGCAGCGCCAGAAGGTGCTGGGCAAGGCCAACCTCAACCGGGCGCTGCTGCTTGAATCGTTGCTGGCCCACTGGCTGCAGTTGCCGGGCGCTCGCTGATTTTCCATTTTTCATGTGTGTTGTCATCCCATGCTCGTAGATTCCCATTGCCACCTCGACCGTCTTGATCTCAGTGCCCATCAGGGCTCGCTTGATGCTGCCCTGCAGGCGGCGCGCGAGCGCGGGGTGGGGCATTTCCTGTGCATTGGCGTCAGCGCTGAGAACGCTGGCGCTGTGAAGGCGTTGAGTGAACAGTACGCGGATGTAGACTGCTCGGTGGGGGTGCACCCGCTGGACCTGGCGCCGGGTGAAACGCCGGCGCTGGAATGGCTGTTGCGCGAACTGGCCCACCCGCATGTGGTGGCGATTGGCGAAACCGGGCTGGATTACCACTACGAGCCGGAAGCTGCCGAGTTGCAGCAGGCCTCGTTCCGCTTGCACCTGGAAGCTTCGCGACAGACCGGCAAGCCGGTGATCGTGCATACCCGGGCAGCGCGTGCCGATACCCTTGCGTTGTTGCGTGAAGCCAACTTGCCGCAGGCTGGCGTGCTGCATTGCTTCACCGAAGACTGGGACATGGCCAAGGCAGCGTTGGACCTGGGGTATTACATTTCGCTGTCTGGCATCGTTACCTTCCGCAATGCCGATGCGCTGCGTGAAGTGGCGCGGCAAGTGCCGGTCGACCGCCTGCTGGTGGAAACCGATTCGCCATACCTGGCGCCGATTCCACATCGCGGCAAGCCGAACTTGCCGCAATATGTGCGGGAAGTGGCGGAATATGTGGCTTCGCTGCGGGGGGCCAGTTATGAGCAGTTGGCTGAGCAGACGACGGCGAACTTCAAGCGCCTGTTCCCGTTGGCGCGGGTGGTCTGATAGCGCACGAGCTTGAGCGCTCTTGCTCTTGCTCCTGCTTCGGCTTTTGCTTCTAAGCACGCAATCGTTCAGGCGCCGCCGATTGCGACTTCAGTAGGCCGAGCGTAGGGCTTGCGGAGGGAGGTGACGGGCATGGATGCCCGTCAAGCGCTGGGCCCCAGGATGGGGCCTGCAGCGCGGTCCTCCCGGGAGCAAGCCCGTAGCGAGGGAACCCCGGAGCGCAGCGTAGGGGCCGGATGATGGGAGCGGACGGTTTTTGGTTCCTTTTTGCCAAGATGTAAGGACCGGACACATGGTGGACACGTGTGCGGAGACATGGTTGACACTTTCCGGTAAGCAAATTTGCCGGGAATACGACCATGCCTTGGAACGCGAGAGATGCCATGAGCCTGAGAGAAGAGTTCGTATCCCTAGCCCATCAACCAGACGCGAACATCCGGGAGTTATGCCGCCGCTTTAGCATTAGTCCTCAGACTGGTTACAAGTGGCTAAAGCGCTTTGAGCAAGATGGTTGGGTCGGGCTTCAGGAGCGCTCTCGAAGGCCCCAAAATAGTCCGAAGCAGGCAGACAGCGGCCTCGAAGATGAAGTGCTTGCCGTCCGTAAGGCGCACCCGGCGTGGGGTGGACGCAAGATCAGTCATATCTTAGGAGGACGTATTGCTCCAAGCACTGTCACCAATGTGCTTCATCGTCATGATTTGATTTTGCCGTCAGCCTCCGAGGCAGCACAGAAGTGGCACCGCTTTGAACGCGAGGCACCCAATGAGCTATGGCAGATGGACTTCAAAGGCCAGTTCAAGACCAATGAGGGGCTTTGCTACCCATTGACCATGGTGGATGACCACTCCCGCTTCAACCTGATCATCCAGGCCTGCGCGCATCAGCACAGCGCTATCGTTCAAAAGCACCTGACAACCGTTTTCAGGCGTTATGGATTACCGGTGCAGATCAATACGGACAATGGCCCGCCATGGGGAGCTCCTCGAAACCCTGGCGAGCTGACGCCACTGGGGATCTGGCTTGTACGACTTGGTATCAGACTGACCTGGAGTCGGCCTGCACATCCGCAAACCAATGGCAAAACGGAGCGTTTTCACCGCACCCTCAAGGCAGAGGTTTTGAACGGTCGCTCATTTGTTACCTTTGCCGAAACTCAGCTGGAGTTTGACCTCTGGAGGCAGGTTTACAACCATGAGCGCCCTCACGAAGCGCTTGGCTACAAAACGCCTGTGGAGCGCTACCGCATCAGTAACAGAGCCTTTCCAGAACGGTTGCCAGAGCTTGAATACAGCCCTGATGACACGGTTGTGAAAGTCAGCACAGCGGGATTGTTTTGCTATCGCAAGCGATACTTCCAGATCAACAAGGGGCTCGTGGGTTTATTGATTGCTATCCGCCCCAAGGGCTCCGACGGTGATCAATTTGAGGTCTACTTTGGCCACCATCGAATTGGGAAATACGATTTCAACGACGCCGCTCGGGGACGATAATGTGTCAACCATGTCTCCGCACACGTGTCAGTGATGTGTCCGGTCCATACACCA
>JAAIGE0100660437.1_pt1 | contig 31739 bp, 30 predicted proteins | sample 6487951 | NCBI WGS metagenome assembly JAAIGE01 (sample SAMN13974128, study PRJNA590717) | phyllosphere metagenome | biome: tomato field; feature: multiple bacterial spot infested tomato fields; material: tomato leaves; isolation source: leaves from tomato fields | host: Solanum lycopersicum ...
AACAGCGCCGGGTCTGGCGTCAACGGCTCGAAGGGGAGGTGGGTTACAATGAAGTCAGTACGTTTGCAGTATGCCGTGTGGCCTTCGGTAATCCCCATGTCGACCGCGAACGCAACCGGATCTACGTACGCGGCGTGCTGTCGCTCCAGGACCGTCTCGACCTGACGCACGAGTACCTGCACCTGGCGTTCGAGGCGCATCCCAATGGCCAGGATGAAGCGTATATCGAAGGGCTTGCCCGGCGTCTTTTGCTGGAGTAGTACCCGTTAACTTACTGGCAATGGCCACACAAACTGTCCCGCTCCGATTACTGGGCGTTGGCCACGACTAGTAAGCGGATAGTACACCTGTACTATCGAAAAACTTCAGAGCGTCGAATATGATTTTTTCACGATTCCACCCATTCCGGTAATTTTGAACGAGACGGTGTATGACAAGCATGATGAATGAAAGGTCTGAGCCGACGGTAGAGCTTTCCGCCCAGTCAGCGGCTTTCAGAGTTTTAAAAAGCGCAGCCACAAAACATGCGTTTGTCGCCGCTCTGCTGTCTTCATTGGTGGGGTGTACTTCGATTCCTAGTAAGGAGCTCAGTAGTGTAAAAGATGCCCAGGGTAAAGATGTCAGTGAGGCCATTGCAAAACTTGCGCCTCTGATGGGCGGGCCGCCGGAATGGGTACAGCCTGATAGTGAAAATCCAACGAACACCAACTATGGATGGAGGCGATATAAGGGTACGTTTTCGGAGAATAAATACATGGGCGCCACTCATGACCGGAGCGCCGGGTATCTACAAATTACCGATCATTACCAACAACAAACGTGGAGAGAGTATTGCTCCGTCAACGTCACCGCTGACTCTCAAGACATCGTAGTGGATTACGAGGTCGAAAACTGTGGTTTTATGGACGCTTTTTTTGGAAGTGGTGAGCTCAAGAAAAATTGTGTTCTTTGTAAGCTGGCTGATTAAGTTTTAGTTCAGGATTGTAGTCGCAGGCTTGCGAATACTGCGCTGTAAAATATTTCTATATGTCGTAGAGTTTTTAGTGATTGGTTTTATTCGACCTGCTGTTCAATTTTTTTCATCTCGCATACTACCTCAGGAAGGACACTGAATGAATAACGTGCAGCGCTGTTTGTTACTGTCGTCAATCGCGCTGATCGCTGCATGTGGGCCTGACTCCGATACTTCAGGATCGAAATCCGGAGAGTGGGTCAGTACCTGGGGCGCGGTCATGACCTCGGACCAACTCGACAAGGTCTGGACGACCACTAAACAGCAAGGCGCGGAATACGCCAAACGGGATGTTCTTGGCAGGTGCGAATCAGCGGGCGCTACGGATTGCTTTCTCGTCGCGACCTATTCCGATCAGTGCGTGGCAGCGGTCCAGTCAGAAGACGGGAGCGTAAATGCTGTTTTCACCGCTGACGATCCCTTGACGGCGCAAGAGAAGTCGATGGGCTACTGTAAGCGCAATGCCAAAAAATCAGAATGTAATCTGGTATTCACGGAATGTACTCAGCCGAGGTACAAAAAAAATTAAATGTCGCGCTTGATTGAACCTGGAGTAGCACCGTGAAGAAGACTGCCCCGTTTTTACTCGCATCGTCTGTCCTGCTGACAGCCTGCGGGCCCGACAAAATCGTTTACGATCTTCCTTCACCCAATGGCAAATATCACGCCCAGGTTCGAAGCTGTCCTGAGACCGGATCCATTACGTGGGGCGAGCAACTGGAGGTCAGCATTCTCGAAGTGGGCGTAGGGGAAGAATGCCATTCAGCGGTGAAGTCCCTCACAGGATTCAAAGCGAGCCCGCCCGGACTGGCAGTCGAACAGTTGCAACTTGAATGGCTGTCGGACACACAGTTCAGGGCGTGGTATCCGGGGCTCAAACCGAATGTGGAACCCACTGGGTCTTACACAAAGCACAACACGCCGGTCCAGATAATATATCTGCCGAAGCCTTGACCTTTGATGATTGCAAACGCTTTGAAAACCGCAGCCCTCAGGGCAATCGCTGGTTTGCTGCTGACAGGTGCCCTGAGCGCACCACTGGCTACAGCAGCCGAAATAACAGAACTGTGCGACCTGACATTCACCGGAAACATCAAGCTTGCTGGCGTACCGGTCGCGCGTACCTGGCCGCAGCAATCCAAAGGGCTGTCCTATCTCGATGATGTAGGACCCGGGATGTTGTTTGCCTACGACTCAGCGGGAACACTCTCATTCTGGATGCGCAACACATGGGTGCCTTTGTCTGTCGCTTACATTGGCGAGGATCGAAGGGTGTTCAAGATGGAGGACATGGAGCCGGATTCTGCGGACTATCACTTGTCTGAGCAGCCTGCCAAATATGCGCTGGAGGTGATGCAGGGGCAGTTCGAGAGAAAGGGTATTGCGGTGGGTTCAAGGCTTGAAAACATCGAGTGTCGAGTCAAGCATCAGCGCGGATGACGTGCAGGCTTTTGAAATCCTTACCCGTGGGTCATTCAATGAAAAATCATCTATCACTGATTCTTTTAGCACTTTCAGTTTTCTGCGTTCACGCACATGCGCAGACCCGCTGCCCGATGGGGGCACAGGCGGGCAGCATGCAATGTCTTCCGGATGATCCGCAGGGCGGAGGTCAAAACAATTCAGCGCCGAGGCCAACAGGCGAGTGGATAAAAACCTGGGGAGCGATTGCAACCTCCCGCGCTTTGGGAGAAGCAGGGACCTCAGCCAATAAGTTGTCAGAGGAAGACGCACGTGCTGCAGCAATCTACCAATGCAGCCTAGGGGGTGCAACGGATTGTAAAGTCCAGCTCACCTATCGCAATCAATGTGCGGCGTTTGCCTCCTCTGCGTCGGCAGGTAGTTATTTTCAAGGCGCTGAGACGGAAAAAATCGCTATTAAATTAGCGAAGAGCAACTGTGACAAGAATAGCGACAGTGAATGCAAGGTGATGTACTCCGGGTGCTCGGAACCTATATTCCACAAGTATTAGGGTTTGAGGCTCGATACACACAACCTGAACGCCGTAACGATAAAATTTAATATTTTTTAAAGATCGGATCAGTGCACTTTGAAAGCGTGATTCTGCACGAGGTTCCAGAGTTTTTTTCACACTGGTCTGTGGCTAATCGTGATGCCTCTTCAATGGTCGCGGCACTAAAGATTGAGCCTTGCCCCTTTCCAGAGTCAGCAGCGGCCACGCACTGATTAAAAAATGCCATGCTGACGGTGCACTTTCCTGAATCAAGCCCTTCACAACTGTCGACGGCGGCTTGCTCTGCAAGCTTCTTCGTCATGCGCCCGGAACTGACGCCTGCATCACCATTACCTGCAACAGCAACCGCGCCCCATGTTTTTAACCATTCACCTGTAGGGCGAGGGGGAGGGGCTTCACCTCTTGACGTGCCAGAATCCGGCCCACACTGGGGGCTGCCGGGTGCAACGCCACCGGGGCAGGCTGTTTGTGCCAGCACAGGGAGCGCGGGTATGAGCAGCAGTGCTGAAAGCAATCCGAAACGAAGCATGTAGATATCCTGTTCGCCAATCTCAAACCATTCGTTCTGCCGGTGAACCGTAGTCGACTTGCCGAAGATTTTCGATAGCACAAGTGTGCTATTGCTTTGCAAAGGGGCGTGCGTAAACTTTTGATGAATAGCGCGATGTCTCAAAAGACCTGTTCTTTTCGGGAACCCAAACCCAAAACTAGCGGTACTGCGGCGTACATTTGTCATTATTCGATGAGTACTCATCGGTATGAGGCTGATAAAGCTTTTTATCTGAAAGATCCGCGTTTTCAGCTGTTATAACCACGCGAAAAAACAAAACCCTTTGAGCGATCACAGTGGGATATCAACTATGTATGCGGGCGTCCCCGATATTGCACGACGCAGAGCAGCGTGTGTCTTGACTCTGTGGCTAAGCAGCGCACTTGCTCCGGCTATGGCGCTGACGCCCGTAGAGCAGCCCATTGATCCCATGGCAGCACTGGAGGATTTCCGCTCAGAGGATCTTGCGTGGACATCGCGTAAAATGCGCGACTTCATGGAGCTGTGGTTCGACGTCACCGAACTGGACGAGCTGCCTTGTGCGCCCGCTGACATCAAGTTATCGCCGATCACGACTGTCTGCGAATATAAACCAGACAACCAGGCTGATCATTCAAAGCCGCCACGGTTATTGGTTGGCCTTGTCGGCAAAGACGCGAATACCGCCCGCATTGTCAGTGTCGTAAGTGAGCGGGCGCTCAGCGAAGCCACCTGGAAGTGCCGTCCTTCGCAACTGAATACGTTTGTGTGCACGCCTGTTGGCGGTGGCAGTGCTGAGGATGACCGGTTATTTACCCAATGGGGTAAATGGCTGCCCCGCACGGAAAGTGAGTGGTTTGCCTGGCACGCAACAGATCCGGAAATGAGGTACATCCAGAGTGCAGTCGCGTCAGGCGGAACAATGCCGACTGATGTTCAGCGATTGCTCTCGTGGAAAAACTGGCAGGGCGAAGCCACGAACGCTGTACGGATCGAGCGATTGGTCATGATCGGTCAGTTATGTCGGGTGCTGGATCAGGCTGACGCTCACACCATAACTCGCAATGCTCACGCGCAATTGAACTATAACCGGTACGCATTGGCTGATCAGGACAAGCGCCGTGCCAAAGAATGGTTGAAAGCGCTGCGTATCGGTGCAACCCAGTCAGCGAGGTTGTCTGACGCGACCGATGAGGCATCCTGCAAGCGTTTTGCTGCACCCTATGGAACCCTGTCAAAACTCCTGACCTGGAAAGACAAACCGCAGGAGGCGAGTCCGGGCGTACGAGCAAGTCCCAGGACTTTGCCCTGAGTAACGGGGGACTCTTGCAGAGCCTACGTTTGGTGCGCGCGCGGCGTCTTGGCGACTCTACTGCAGGGAAAGCAGTTTTTCAGTTGGAGCGAGGTCTGCCCGCGATCCAGTCGACTCGGTAGGTCAGCGCGCACCGCATTATCGTTCTTCGCGGGCAAGCCTCGCTCCTACAGATCCAATGTTTGCTCCACTTTATTGTGGGGTCTCGGCGACTGCGGGACGCCTGCTGGGATAAGCGGTTTTTTGTTGGAGCGAGGCTTGCCCGCGAACCAGTCGACTCGGTAGGTCAGATGTAGCGCATTACCGTTCTTCGCGGGTAAGCCTCGCTCCAACACGTTATGTTTTTGCAGCGATGGACGCCGGGATCTTCAGGACAGCCGTTATTCAGAACAACCCTGCCTTTATCTTCTGCTCAATGATCTGACCTAACTCACGCCCGGGGAATTGATAAAGCAATGAAGAGTGCGGGCAGTGTGGTGCATGTTTGAACGGGTGTGGATCAATCAGATGTTGTGAATAACCACAATGCTGGCAGTACACCGACTCGCCCCTGAGTCTCCAGTGCTTGTTCCATGCCTGCAGTGGGAGGTAAGGTATGGTCATCAGGGCCTACCGTATATTGAAAGGTGAGTCGTATGCGTTTAACTGAGTTCATACGGTTGGCCATCTTCTCAATGTCGACATCACGTGTGGCCGGTATTTAGCTCCGCCGTCAATGTCTGCATAGAAGACGCCATCAGGACTGTATCAATTTGCTGCTGATCAAATGGAAACAATTCGATTGTTTATGACTGTCAGGTTAAATTTCATCTCATCAGTCGCGCAATAGTACGGATGTACTATGCGCTATTACACTGATGCAATCTTGAATAGGCGGTATAGGTAATTTCCCAAAGACCCGCCCAAGGATATCGATTACAGCGACTCATCCTGAATGCGGTACAGCATCCAGCACGCTTCTCGCTTGAAGAACAATGAGAGCTGATAGCCTGTGTCGGCTTTGCTCAGTTTTATCACTGCCTGGTCCGGCCCCTTGAGCTGTTTGACAAGCGTCAAACCTTGATCGTGCTGCTGCTGATAGCTGGGCATCAGTGGAAACTGCAGTTGGGACCTGTCCAGTAATTCAGAGACAGGACGAGGTTCCGGTTGAGCTTCAGGATCGATGTACTCGCTCTGCAGAGGCGTACTGACGAAGGCTTTCTGTACCTCAATGTCGTTGGCGAAGCGCTTCAGGAAACCATCGAAATCCTGAGCCGGACACGCCGCCACGCTTGCCTGCGAAGGCGGTTGAGTGTTTGCGGCGAGCGAGGGCGCGCTGTAAAACGTGGCGGCCGAGATCACCGACATTGCCAGCAGAACGGCTCCGCGGGTTCCCCGATAAGCAAGCGTACTCATCAAAGCGCCTCCGACCATTCTTTGTGGATTGCTGCGATGCGTGCTGCGTAGGCCACGGAGAGGCAGACGGCATCCTTGCACGCGCGGGCCAGGGCATCGCGCCATTCTTTCTGTTGCGCGCCCATGGGGTCCAGAGCCTTGCCGGTCTCACCATCGACCCCCTTGGTTTCTGCCCTCACATCTTCAACCAAAGACAACATTTTATTTTCCTGCTCTCGCAGGCTTTCGCTTGAACACGCGATATCTTCGAGCGTGGTCAACTTTGCACTTTCATCGTCGCAGCGCTCGGCAAACCCAAAGTCGGAATAGCCGGGCGGAATATCGTCGGCTCCGGCATTCGCGTGCAGGGTCAAGGCAAGGAGAAGGGCGCTTGTGACGAACAGGCCAATCCTTTTTTTCATCTGTCAGCCTCTTTCAATAGTGGCTAATACAATAGAGGGCATTGCGACGAAAGATGAATACTACACCTGTACTATTGAAAATCCTTGGGGGCTGGGGAATGCTTGCTCGTCGATACCCCTTATTGAACCGGATTTAAATCATGATGCGATGCCTGGCTGTATTGTGCGCCGTTGTATTCTCCCTGCATGCATCTGCAGAGGACAAATATTCCCCTGAATATGATGCCTGCGTGGAGAAGTCTGAAGGTATTACCGCCAACCTGAACGACTGCAATAACAAGGAGCTGGCGTTACAGAATACCCGCCTGAATGAGTCCTACAAGGCGGCGATGGGCGCACTGTCGGATGAACAAAAAACACAACTGCGCGATGCGCAACGGTTATGGGTCAAATACCGAGACGCCAATTGCTTCATGTATTACAACTTTTCGGGCGGCACCATGGACCAGATCAACGGCGCTGGCTGCATGTTGACCATGACCATCGACAGAACCGGGGAACTCAAGTGGTTTGCTGAAACTGGCGAGTGAACTGAAATGCCCTGATGGCGTATAGAAACGGGGGCAAAGGCCCCATTCAGGATGGGGCCGCTGCTCATCAAAGAGAAGACAGCTCTTTCGGCACTGGATACTGGCTGCCGTCATATTCCAGCGTGAAACGGGTAACAACCGGTTTGGCAGAGATTCTTTCACACTCTTCGCCCTTGGGCCGATTCTGGGTGTCGATGACTTTCTGCTCGATTTCCAGGGCCGCGAGACCTTTATTGCCCTTGTCCGACATGGAGATCGTGCGCTGCGTCTCGGTAAATTCGCCAGCGCAACGAGTGTCCCATTCACCATTGCTTCTTTTGACCTCCAGCCCACTCACCACCGGCTGCAATTGAGCGCCTGGCAGCGCTGCGTACAGCGTCAGGACTTTACTTTCGAACGGATTGGGGCGCGACGAGCCGCCGTAGGTCACTCGCACACCAAACGCTCGCAGCTTCGGTGCCAACTGATAACGGGCAGTATCCAGTTCCAGTCCGGAAAAATAGATGGCGTCTGAGCTGATCGCAGCTGCTTGATAGTGCTGCGAGATGATCTTGCCATTGCTGGCGTGCGCGACGATTACACCGAGGCCATAGTCGCCCTGGCCATCCTCGGTGACATTTTCGGCAAAGGGCAGAGCGGCCAGAACCTGGCTGGAGTTGGCTGGATTGTTTTTGCACACCGCGTGCTCGCTATCGAGCTTCAAGTCCGGACGCAGCGTCTTGGCCCATCCCCGAATGTTGTCTGCACAGTTGGCCGAGGCAAACAACGGTAACGCAAGCAATGGGAAGAAAAGCAGCGGTAAAGCGGCAAGTTTACGCATCGAGCTGTAGTCCGTTAATAAAGGTAAGAAAAATGAGCGCCAGCGGAGACCGTCCCGTTATTGCTCACATCTTGAAGCTGCTCGATCTACCGATAAGGCATTCTTGTCTGAGTACCCGCTATCAGTGTGAACAGGCGGAATGACACCACCACGACCAGTATTTTCAAAACAAAGCTCTCGCTCCATAACATAATCATGCTGGGTGCCGCTCCATGTTGAGGGGCTAAAATATCTTCATGCAGCAAACTGACATAAAGGCCGGGCCACTGAAGCATAATAAAATAGGTGACCAGTAGATACGGAATGAATACCCACAGGATACAGCCCACCACTCGCCAGAATTCCCCCTTCATCATGAGAAAACTCTCACGTATCGCGGCGACACAGTTACGGCCCCTCAGCAATACCAGGCAATGGCAGAGGGTCAGTCTGATCATCAGCCAGATTGCGAAAGGGTAAGGCAAATATCTGACTGTTTGCCAGAACTGGGTAGGCAGGTAGTCAAAGGTATTGAACATGAGCTGCCTCCACTCGTGCTCCCCCATGAACGGCAGGTCACCGAGTATGTACAGCAACTCATTGAGCGCTGAAAGCGCCGCCAGATAGGGCCAACGGCGTAGCGCGATGGACAGTAACTCAGTCTTGCCTAATTGCTCGTCGCGGCTGCGAGCTTCCAGAGTGAGAATCACAAATGCCGCGTAGAGCGGTATAAAGGCTGTATTGATCAGCGCGCTCCAGGCCCACGCAGTGTCGTCCCCCAGTTTGCTTCTGATGAGCTGCCTTAAACACATATCCACTAACAGCACTGGCAGGCATAACACGGCGATGTTCAGGGCATTTTGCCTTATCAGGCCAAATGAAGATTTAATAATGTCCAACGGTGCCATAAAGATCACTCCTTAGTGCCTTGCCGCTCGGCGACCGCTGTGAAAAAGCGGAATACCACAATGGTCGTAAACAGCCGAATAAAACCCGCGAATATCGAATAGGCCGTGACGCTACCTGGACTGTTTTGCTGAACAGCAATCATGACGTCTGCCACCCAGTCGGGCTGCAGAATGGATACGATAACGGTAGCCAGCCACAGCGGGGCCAGTAATAACGCAAGGCAAGCCACTACCTGCCATATAAGCCCTCTGGACAAGATGATACTTTCGCGTATTGATGCTTTTATCGAGAGTCCTCGAAATAACACCAGGCACTGGTTAAACATCAGTCGCATCATCACCCACCGTGCCAGGAGAAACACTGCCCACTTGAATGCCACCCATCCGCCGGGAGGGATGACCTGAACGGTGGAAAGTATGATCTTTAGCCACGTATCAGCAGAAATAAACGCCAGACCGTGAATGATAATGAGCATCTGGTCGAGCGCAGACAGCACAGCCAGTGCCGGCCACAGCCTTATTACTTTGGACAGTAAGCCAATTTTAGCAAGTGACTCGTCCCGGCCGCGCGCATCGAGAATGAGCAGCAGCATCGCGGTGTAAAGCGGCGGGATAACTGTGCCGATTATCGCTTGCCATGCCCAGTCGTTATCGATGCCCAATTGGCTTCTGCTGATATCTCTTATGAACATCTCTACCACCAGAAGTGGCACGCACAGCAACGCGATACTCGGGGCATTACGGAAAAGCAGGCCAAAAGAAGCTGTCAGGATCTTGAGCGGATTCATTCAAATTATCTTCACGGAGGATAAAAGCTCTATCCGGTTGGTTTTTGCGGTTAATAACGCGCAGGGCGTTGTTACAGCGCCACCGCATTAACTCACCCACCGAACCATGAACCGGGTTACGGCCCCCAGCGATCGAACACGGTATTTTGTATCGCAGGGTCATAAACTATCGTAACGTTCTCGGTCTCACTGACCGCTTTGGCCAGCGCAAGGAATATTGTGTTGCACGTGTGATGACCGAGTCGTAACTCGCCGAATTCAGGCTCCGCCCCCAGTGTCCACATACGGCCACGAGCTTCATTGTCATGGCTCAACTCTGACCAGACAAAAACCGATGCTTCCGGTTTGCCATTCACATTGAGGTAGACGTTATTACCCACCCGCGTGCCCTCAAATCGCGCCTGATAATAACCATCAAGAGCTTCCCATTCACCCGATGGCGCTCTTGTGAACAGCAGAGGGGATTCATCGCCAGCAAAGCCTGCTCTGGCCTTTGACGGCGAAGCACGTAGCGTACTGAATGCCATCCAGCCAAGCAGGATCACGCCCAGAACCAGCACTGACCAGAGTCCGAAACGTTTCCAGTCAATCCCTGATCCGTCATCCGGTGACATCGGGATCAGTTTGACCTGCGTATTGTCGGCTTCAGCGCGGCCCAGGCTGTTCATTTTCTGCGGGGTGAAGTCCGGGATCAGCGTCGCAATCGGTAAATCGGCGGGTTTTGCTGCAGCGTTGCCAATCGCCAGGGTAAAAGGGCCGTCGCCCCGGGCCAGGAACACCACCTGCGGCGCGCGCAACGCGAAACGCAACGTAGGCGACGAAGAGCCGAGTCCTCCGCCGCGCTCGTCGAGTTCGAGTTTGACCTGACGCACGATTGTGCCGTTGGTCTCTACTTCATTCTGGACAACTTCCTTACCGTCTTGCGTCAGCCGGTAAAGCAGGCCATTGCCGATGGCCTGCCAGGGTGCCTTGCTGTCCGTTCGACCGTAAAAGCGGCCCGGGGCGACGCTGTTAGCCTGGGCGATGTCGACTTGCAGGCGCTCGACGGGCAGGCCATTAGGTAATTGCCAGATATAGCTGCCAGCTTTTTCAACGCTGCCAGTCACGGGTTCCGACCAGGCAAGCGGTAACGGTGGGGTGTCGGTATTCACCGTCACCAACTGCGCCGACGTGAGCATCGGTGCTTCGGCCGAGGAGCTCCATATCAGGCGCAGATAACGTGCAGTGCGACCGGGCAGGGTGACTTCGCGCTGTTCTACAGTTTGGTCGTCGAATGACAGGCGAGCTACCTGGCTCGTGCCCCATGGACTCCAGTTCTGCAAATCATCGCTGGCTTCGATGTTGAAACGCTGAAAGCCGTCTTGATCGCTATCCCAGTCAAGAATCAGTTTTTGCAGAGGTTGTTTGATGGTGCTGGTGTCCAGCAGCCAGCCTCGCAAGACTTGCTCATCCGGGGATGCGCCATCCTGAGGTTGAACCTCCACGAGCGTACCCGTGGCGCTGCGCTCGACCTTGATCCTGGGCGCTCTGTCGAGCTCGTCCGCCCGGTTGTAAAGAGGGAACCACTTCACCATCGTCGGTGCTTGTGACTGCTTCGCCTGAGGCGGATTACGGTCGAGGGCATACGCCTGAGCCTGTCCTTGGGCATTGAAAATGCGCAGATCACCCAGATCCTGCTGGCGCGAATTGAGCTGCACATTCATGGGCAGCTCAATGCGATACCATGGGCCGTCACCGCTTAGTTTCAAGGGTGTCTGGCTGGCGAAATCTGCTTGGGTGTCATCAGCGCTGGCAAGTGTCGAGCCAAGCAATGCGACACCAAACAGGGCTAGCCGGAACAGCTGCTTATAACTCAAGAGTGCACTCCTCATAGTGTCAGATCCGGCTTGCCGGCAACTGAATCAGCGTTTTGCGTTGTGGTTTTTTTGGGGGAAGAGGGGCGAAGTAGCCCACCACCAATAGCAGGATGCCGACCCCGATGAAGGAGATGACCCGCGCCATACCGCCACGGTCGCTCAGCTCTACCAGGAACAGCTTGGCAACCACGACCCCGATCAGCACTGCGCCGGTAATCCACACTTCACGCTGCCTGCGAAGGTGACCACCAACCATTAGCGCCAGCGCTATCAGCGTCCAGACGATAGAGAGTGCCGCTTGCAGGAGAGTGGGATCGATGGGGCTGCGGAACACCATCCCGGTGATCAGGGCGAACAATGAAGCACCGCCCGTAATGATCGCCAGTCTTTCGGCATGTTTAGCTTCATTGCCAAGCAGCGGCAGATTATTACGGATCCAGTTCACGATCCCCAACAGGGCAAACAACAGACCCAGATCCAGAGGGTTAAGCAATGGTATGTAAGGCAGCGGGTCGGCTTTGACGTTGCTGTAGTAGTTCATCAACCAGAACCACCCCAACAACCAAAGGACACAGGGAACGGCAGCCCAAACGCGATAAGCCTTTGGATATGCGTCAACCGGCCATGTCCAGCGACGGCTCGCGGCCATGGCAATCAGGTAAAGGCTGGGTATCAGAGAGCCTGCAAGGGAACTCCATGCACTGTAAATAGCATTGGAGGCGACCAGAATGTCTACGCCGTACGGCAGCTCAAGGCTGAGCAGCACTATGTATAACAACGCCCCCAGAATGTGGGCGCCCGTCACTGCCCTGCGAGGCAGCAAGTCAGCCAGACGATGCAATGAGCGCATGTGCACCATCAGCAATGCGGTCCACCCCACCCACGCCCAGTGTGCAAACGGGTGTGTGTACTCGGTCACCGAGAAGACAAGTACAAGCCAACTGACCGGTGTCAGCCCCAGGCATAGCGCAGCCAGGCCGGACCAACGCCAATGTCTCGCCCCAAAAGTCCACAGACCGACACTGATCGCGACTGACAGCAGTAGCAACGAAGCGAAAAGGGTATGAGGTGCCAGGTGTATGTTCGCTACAAGTAACGACGTTCCCCACCATGCACTGCCCCAGACCAGCAATATTGCGGATAGCGCCCTCTCATTCATGTAGCGCAAGGTCTTGATGCGGTGTACCTGCAGGGCGCTGAACAAACCGGCAAGGGCGATGATCATGGGCGTCCAGAAATCACCCCCTTCTGTCGAAGGGAAGTACCAGGTGGTCATCTCGCCCATGAATGCCACACCAGCAGCACCTTGCAGCAGCATGCCAAAGCCGCGAGCCAGCAGACGTTGCTGGCGCATGCCCAGCCAGAAGATTGCCGCGCCTTCGATGGCCCAGGCGCTGGTGGTCCATTTCGCGCCCAGCCCCAGCGGAATAGCGAGGGTTGCAAACACAATGCCGAGTGCCAGGCATGTTTCAACCAGCAGCAAGGCCCGGCCCGGCACCCGACCAGAAAGCAGGCGGGCGATCCCCATGTAAAGCAGGCCCAACGCCAGGGCGCTGAACGCCGAGCCGAATTCGAGATCGGCTGTCAGTACATATTGCAGACCGAAGCCCACGAGGGGCGTACCCAACAGAAGCGTGCCGTCAACGTAGTCACCCTGGCGTCTGGACCACCTCAGCATCGCTTCGCGGCTGGCGTCTGCCGGAGCGTCACTAAGCTCCTGCAGTTTGCGTCGGGCAAACAGAAGGCCGATGGCCAGATACATCAGGAAGAACAGAATCAGGAACGGCTCGACGCTCCAGAACATATCCGGGGTGTAGGAGCGCAACCCCCATGCCACTCCAATCCCGAACGTGCCAAAAAAACCGATCAGGTTCAGCAGACGCCAGGTCTTGAACCAGGCGATGGCAAAAATTCCAACATTGAGCAAAGCAAAATAGCTGAACAGCGTGACATGACTGCCCTGGCCCGTAGAGGAGAGAATCGGCGCGGCAAATCCGCCCAGGGTCGCCGCACAGGCCAGCGCCAGGGAGTTCTGAGTAATCGCGAGCATGGCGGAGAACAGCATGATGACCACCAACAGCGCAAAGCCCAGCGTCGGGTCCAGTAACTCATGCACGCGAATGGCGCCGCTGACGGTCAGGTACAAAACGCCGACGCCGGTGCCTTGCATCATCAACGCGAAGGCTGGTCTACGATGGCGCAGCCACCAGCCCAGCCCGAGCAACGCGATTGCGCTGCCCGCAACGCCGGCGTAACGGGTTTCGATTGGCACCACAACGCCTTCGGTGGCGTAGCGCAACAGAAAGGCGAGCCCCAAAAAGAGCACCACAGCCCCTATTCGCAGCACAGTATTGCCGCCCAATAACCAGTCACGCGCTGTCATGAACGCGACGTTTATAACGTTCGGAGTGGCGGGTTTTGGTGGAGCTGGTCGAGCGGCCGGCTGGCTGGTAACGGGCGCTGCAGGCTCTACGGGTAAGTCTGGGGTTTGCGAAGGAAGTTCCCAGACGAGCTCCGTCTCAGGCGCCTGGCTGACAGAAGTGGAAGTAGTGTCGGAGAGCGGCGCAGATGCGGTGGTTGGCCCTGGCGAATCCGATGACTGTACAGGCATCGACTCCAGCAGAGAGATGCGCGCTTGCAAGGTGCCAATCTGCTGCTGCGCTTGCGCCAGTTGTTCGCTTTGCCGGGCAGAATCCAGGCGCAGCGTCGTTACTCGCTGATCGAGCCAGACGCCCAGGCCCAGCAGTAGCAGAGGAGCGCCAATGACCCAGATATAAGCCGGATTGTCATTGAGAAAGTTGGCTATCCCCAGACCCATTTCCAGAAGAAGATACAGCACTCAATAACATCCTTTTTGATCAGCAACAGGGGCGCATTGATCGCTCACTATTAAGCGTCAGTGCGTGACGAGGCAGTCGAAAAATCTGCCAGCCGTCGCCTGAAAGTTATGAATAAGGCTGAAGTTTGAAATCTGCACTTATTTTCAATAACTTAAAGCGTTTCGAGCGCGTAAAAAATAGTACACCTGTACTATACCGCGGTGCGGTAATCACCCCTTATAAGTGTCAATACAATGATCTTCTCTAAACGGAATTTGAATGCACACTTCACCGCGGTCTTTGCCCCCAAGGCGTGTGACCATTCTCGGTTCCGGCCATGCGCTGCCGGACAGAATAGTCACCAGTACCGCCCTCGATCATGAGTTGGGCCTGGCGGCGGGCAGCGTCGAGCAGATCAGCGGGGTTGTTCATAGGCATGTTGCGTCCAGCGCGGAAACGGCTGCAAGCCTGGGTGCGGCTGCCGCGCGAAATGCCCTGGCGGCCGCCGGCATCGAGCTGGACCAGATCGACTTGATCGCCTGCGCCAGTGGCACTATGGATCAGGGCATGCCCTGCAACGCCGCATTGTTGCAACGAGAGTTGGGCATGGGGCACTCAGGCATTCCCGCCATGGACATCAATGCCAGTTGCCTGGGGTTCATTGCCGCCGTCGACACCTTGTCATGGCCCCTCGTTGCGGGCCGCTACCGGCGCGTTCTGCTGGTCTGCTCCGATATCGCCTCCTGCGGGCTGGACTGGCAGCAAGTAGAGGTCAGCGGCATTTTTGGTGACGGCGCAGCGGCTGTTGTTCTGTGCGCCAGCGACGGCGGGGCAAAAATTATCGCCTCGAACCTCAAGACGTTTTCCGAAGGTGCGCATTTATGCCAGATCCCGGCCGGTGGATCGCGCTTTCACCCGCGGCGTATCGATATCCCGTTCGAACCTCTGACCAGTTTTTCCATGCAGGGCAAAGGCGTATTCCGTCTTGCCGCGAAGCACCTACCCACGCTGGTGAACGATCTGCTGGATCAGGCGGGCCTGAATCAGGATAAGATCGACTGGGTAATCCCTCATCAAGCCAGCCAGCAAGCGATGCAGCATGCGGCCAGACGCCTGGGTTTTACCCCGGAAAAAGTCATCGATGTATTCGCTCACCACGGCAACCAGGTGGCCGCATCGCTGCCGACAGCGCTGGACATTGCGATTCGTGATCAGCGCATTCAGCGCGGGCAGATTCTGATGTTGATCGGAACCGGTGCCGGGTTATCGATCGGCGGCATGATCCTGGAGTATTGATGAAAGTTCTCGTGACCGGTGGCACCGGTTTCATTGGTCGGCATATCGCCTGGCGACTTGCCTCCCAAGGCTGTGAAGTGCTGTTCAGCGGCCGCAACCCGGCAGCAGCGGCGGATGTCATTCGGCACAGCCCTGGCGCGATTCAGTGGCTTGCGCTTGAGCACGGTTCTCCAGCCGGGGCGAGCGCACTGGTTGAGGCGACGCGTGGCTGCACGGCAGTCGTCCATTGCGCGGCTTTGTCCTCGCCCTGGGGAACGACAGAAGCGTTTGCCCAGGCCAATCTGCTGGCCACCGAAGAGGTACTGAACGCCTGCCGCGTAAATCAGGTGAAACGCCTTGTGCACCTCTCGACGCCCAGCCTGTACTTTGCCTTTCGTGACCGGCTCGACATCCATGAAAACGAACCTTTGCCTGCGCCCGTCAACGAGTACGCGCGCACCAAAGCGCTGGCCGAAACGATGGTGCAGGAAGCGGGCCTTGCCGAGGCGGTGATTTTGCGCCCGCGCGCGGTATTCGGCCCGTGGGACGGTACGTTATTGCCGCGCCTGTTGCGTGTCATGCAGCGTGGACACATACCGCTGATGCGCGGAGGCAGGGCTCAACTGGATCTGACCTGCATCGACAATCTGGTACACGCCGTTCAGCTGAGCCTCAATCAACCTTTACCGCGCCCGGTCTGTACTTACAACGTGAGCAACGGTACGCCGCTGGCCGTTGAAGATCTGCTGCAACGCATTGCCGGACAATTTCAGCTGACGCTGCGAACCCGACGCCTGCCATGGCGGTTGGTGGATGCCGTGGCGCTGGGGTTCGAAACCAGCGCTCGCCTGCGGCAAAGTGGCGAACCTTTACTGACTCGCTATGGTGCTGGAGTGCTTGCATTCAGCCAGACCCTTAATCTGGACGCGATACGCAACGAGTTGGGTTACCGCACGGTGATCACTCAGGAGGAGGGCATTCGCCAACACGCTCAGTGGTGGCTTGCGCAACAGGGCGTCAAACAATGAGCCGGACGGTCAGCCTCAACGTTTTGCGTGCCGGTTGGTGCCGACATCTGGCATGCATGGCAGATCGCAGCGCTCGTTGGGCGCCGACGCGGTTCCCGTCATTGTGCGGGCTGATTCGCCATCCCGTCGCTGGCTGGATCCTGTACGACACCGGTTACGCCGAACATTTCTTCAAGGCTACCCAGGACCTGCCAGAGCGTTTGTATCGCACAGCGGTGCCGGTGCAGTTGCCCGTTCAGGAGCAATTGCTCGCCCAACTGAAGGGCTTCGGCATTCAGCCGGAGGATATCCGCACAGTGATCATTTCGCATTTTCACGGCGATCATGTCGCCGGGTTGCGAGACTTCAATCAGGCTTCATTCATTGCTCTTGATGCTGATCGGCAGCACATTGAAAGCCTGCGCGGCTCGCGTTGGCGGGCCACCCTTGGAGGCCATTTGCCTGGCTTGTTGCCGGACGATTTCGCCAGTCGGCTGACCCTTGCCGATCATTGCAGGCAAGCAACCTTGCCGGAATGGATGGCCCCCTTCACCCATGGCCTCGACCTGTTAGGTGACGGCAGCCTGATCGGTGTGCCGCTACCGGGACACAGCCATGGCCAACTGGGTCTGTTTATCCCTGATGCCCAGGGGCGTCCGGTATTTCTGGTGGCCGATGCCTGCTGGTCTGTGCCCGCTTGTCGCGCAGAACGACTGCCGGCGGCGCCCGCGCTGTGGTTTGCCGGTCACGACGCCAGACAATACCGACAGACCTGGGCCAACGTTGGCACGCTGATCCGGCGAGAACCCGCAGTGGCCGTGCTGCCTTCGCACTGCACGCATGCCTGGGAGGCGTTCAGCAATGAGCAATGAACGCTTGATTGGCAAGCTGCGCAGCGCACTGAGTTTTCTCAACAGTCGCTATCGCTTGCGGTTCACTCGACGAGAGCAACTGGAGGCGTGGCAGGCTCGACAGTTGAAGCATTTCCTGAAAGACGTGGTGCCGACAGCCGAGCGCTTCAAAGGCCATCAGTACACGCATCTGGCGGACTTTCCGCTGATGGACAAAGCGACAATGATGAGCGACTTTGCTGCGTTCAACACTCGCGGTCTTGGTCTGGATCAGGTCTTGCCAGTTGCGCGGCGGGCAGAAGAATCCCGCGACTTCAGCCCCACGCTGGGCGATATAACCGTGGGGCTTTCAAGTGGCACGTCCGGTAACCAGGGCGTGTTTCTGGTCAGTTCCCTTGAGCGTCAGCGTTGGGCAGGGATTCTCCTGGCGAGGACCTTGCCGGGCCGCTTCCTTCCTCGTCTGCTGTGCTTCTGGCGAGCGCCACTGCGGATCGCTTTTTTTCTGCGTGCCAACAGCCGCTTGTACACCACGTTGAGCAGTCGCCGTATCGACTTCGCCTTTCACGACCTGACACTCGGGATCGACGCGTCACTTGAACGTCTGCAGGCACAGAATCCCGATGTGCTGGTGGCTCCGGCGACCGTGTTGCGAGGTCTGGCTGAAGCCTTATTGAACGGGCTTTTATCGATACGGCCGACGCATATCCTGTCGGTTGCCGAGGTACTTGAAAGCACGGATGCAGATGCCGTGCTCAAAGCCTTCGGGGTGATGCCGCAGCAGATTTATCAGGCCAGCGAAGGCTTTCTCGGTTACACCTGCGAGCAAGGGACTTTGCACCTCAATGAAAGCCATCTGCACATTGAGCCGGAGTGGCTGGACGCCGAACACACCCGTTTTCAGCCCATCATTACCGACTTCTCAAGACGCACGCAGATGATCGTACGGTATCGGCTCAACGACGTGCTGCGCGTCAGCCAGGCACCTTGTGTTTGCGGACGGGTCGAGCGGGCGATTGCCGCTATCGAGGGGCGTGCCGACGACATCCTTTGGCTGCCTGATGTGGCGGGACGTCAGTTGCGGGCGCTGTATCCGGATGTCCTGCGCCGTACCTTGCTAATGCATGGCGCTAAGCTGCAGGAATATGAGATCCATCAGACTGGCCTGAACTGGCAGATCAACATTCAGGCCTACGGCGATCATGACGCGCTGCGCAAGGCTATCAGCGAAAACCTTCACCAGTTATGTGCCGGGCAGGGCGTGCGTCCACCGGAGTTCAGCTTCGGTCACTGGCAAGCGCCGCCCCCGCACGTCAAACGCCGACGTTTGAAACTCCTGCAATTGCCTGAGGGGCTGCCATGCGCGTACTGATTCTGGGGGCTCGTGCACCGGCGTGTCTGGAGTGGGCGAGGGCCTTCAACGAGGCCGGCTGGACCGTGAGCGTGGGGGACTCGCTGGGTCAGCCGCTGAGCCGTTTCAGTCGTTCAGTACACCACTTCGTTCGTTTACCCGAGCCCAGACTCGACCCCGCAGTCTGGATCGAAGCGCTGGCCAGCGTGATCAAGGCAGAACGTATCGACGTGTTGCTGCCAACCTGCGAAGAAGTGTTCTATCTGTCCCATGGTCTGGCGCGCCTCGGGCCATTGTGCCGGGTGCTGACCAGTGATTTTGCGCTGCTGCATCGGCTGCATCACAAGGGCCAGTTTGCGGACATGATTCAGGACTGGACGTTGTCGCCCCCCGAAACCCGGCTGCTGACGGATTACCCGTCTGTGTTGGCGTTGAGCGCGGAGACTGAGGCGTGGGTGTTCAAACCGGCTTATTCTCGTTTCGCCTCGCAAACCCTGATTCAGCCCGACGCGAGGCAGTTGAGCAAGGTTCAGCCCAGTGTCGAGGCGCCCTGGGTTGCCCAGCGGTTTATCCAGGGCCGGGAGTTTTGCAGCTTCAGCGTGTTGATCGAGGGTCAGTTGCGCGCTCATAGCGTTTACCAGCCGCGCTACCGTGTGGGCCGGGGTTCGGGGATCTATCTTTCCCCTGCGACGCCGGAACCTGTGCGTCGATTCCTGGAGCAGTTCGGCCGTGAAACCGGCTATACCGGACAGGTCGGCTTTGACTTTATCGAAGATCAAGCAGGCCGTTTCCATGTGCTGGAGTGCAACCCGCGGGCCACCAGTGGCGTGCACCTGTTCGACAATCAGCGTCAGGCGCTGGTGAACAGCCTTGGCGAAGCGTCCATCGGCATGATTGAGCCTACTCAGGAACCGCGCATGATCGCACTGGCGATGCTTTTACTGGCTGCGCCGTCACGTGCATTGAGCGCGGCGTTCTGGCGGGATTACCGGCTGGCCCGTGACGTGATCGTTCAGCAAGGTGACGTCCTGCCGCTGGCTGCCCAATGGCTGAGCTTTGGGGAAATCATCTATCGCGCGGCCTCCCGCCGCTGCGGATTGCTGGCCGCGTCCACCGCCGACATCGAATGGAACGGGCAGGCATTAGGGGAGCCGCCCCAGTGAAGCTGTTGTTTCAGGAGCAACTCCTTCAGGAGCCGGTGACCCCCAACGAAAGTCCAGCCCGACAATACGTCCGGGGCTGGAGCGAGACAGGACTGATCGCCAATGTCAGGACACGGATGGCGCTGCTGGACACCGGGACGCAGCAGCTTGCGGTGAGCATCAATGACGGACACGACCCTGAAGACAACTGCTATGTGGTGTCGCCCCGGACCGCCTACAGCGGTTACGCCCGCGAAGAACTCAACCGCATTGGACGTCCGTGGCTGACCCGACCACTGAGCGCACTGACCCAAGGCGTCGATGCCTTGTTGAGCGCAGCCAAAGTCGACAAGCTGGTTCATGTCAACAACTGGCTGCTGTCGACCAATCTGTATCCCGCTGACTGGGATCTGAACGAGCTGCCGCAGATCAGCGCTTTTTTGCAGCGAACATTTCCCTATCACGCGCTGAGCTTTCGCTCGATCAATGCGTTCAGCAACCGCGAACTGAAACAGCGTTTGAGAGGGCTCGGCTTCCTGAGTATCCCTAGCCGACAGGTGTATGTATTCGACGGCCGGAGCGGGGCAGATGCGCCGTTCCTCCGGCATCACAACACCCGGATCGACCGCACACTGTTGCGCCGTAGCCCTTATGAAGTAGTGCCTGGTTCAGCCCTGAGCGACAGTGATTTTGTGCGGGTTGAGCAGCTGTATAACCTGCTGTATCTGGACAAGTATTGCAGGCTCAACCCGCATTACAGCGCCCGCTGGATACAGCGTGGTCAACGTGAAGGCTGGCTGGAGATACGCGTTCTGCGCACTCCGGATGGCCGTATCGATGGTGCTTTGGGCTGGTTTGCCAATGACGCTACCATCAGCACCCCGATTGTGGGATACGACACTGCATTGCCACAGAAAACCGGCTTGTACCGGCAGTTGACCTGTCTGTGCCTGCTGGAAGCCGCCGAGCGCCGTACCATACTGAATTTCAGCTCCGGCGCTGCCGGTTTCAAACGCTTGCGCGGGGGCCAGCCGCATATCGAGTACAGCCTGATCAAGGTCGCCCATTTGCCTTGGCGGTGTCGCTGGATATGGCGATTGCTCAGCGTTTTGCTGCATGGAATAGGTGTGCCCCTCATGAGAACACTCAAACTGTGAATCGCCTCGCTCAATGGTGGCCGGTAGCGCTGAGCCACGAGCTGAAAAAAGACCCGATGGCCTGTCAGGTTCTCGACATGCCACTGGTGCTGTTCCGCGCCGATGATGGACGCGCCGCCGCATTGCCGGACCGCTGTCCCCATCGTTTTGCGCCATTGAGTCAGGGGCGGGTTCGCGACGGACACATCGAGTGCCCTTATCACGGTTGGCGGTTTGCCGCAGACGGCCGTTGCACCCGGGTACCCGGCACTGATCAGTGCCCCTCTAGCAAAGCATTGCTTAACAGCCTGGCCTGCTGCGAAGCCCACGGCCTGGTGTGGGTCTGCCTGAGTGAGCAGCGTCCAGCTGAAGCGCCGGTCGCACGGGCTGACCAAAAGCAGGAACTCGACACATTCTGGATGACGGATAAAGTGCAGTGCTCATTGCAGGACGCTGCGGAGAATTTCCTGGACGGATTTCACACCCATTTTGTTCACGCGGGCTGGATTCGTCACGATCAGCAGCGCCAACGCATCTCTGCCCGTGTTCGCCCCCTCAGTGACGGTATCGAAGCCATTTATAGCGAGGAGGGCAAACAGTCAGGGCTTATCTCGCGGTTGTTCGAAGGGCGGCGGGGCAAGAGCATGGGGCGTTTTCGTCTGCCGGGGCTCTCGGAGATCGAGTACCGCGATGGCAATGACCGCCTCAATCTGCTGGTCAGCGCCTGGATGACTCCGTGTGCTGACGGGCAGCTGCGGGTCTTTGCGCGAATCGCGACTGTGCGGGGCAAAATTCCTGCCGTACTGAAACGTGCCGTATTGCGCCAGGCGTTCAAGGTCATCCTGCGCCAGGACCGACAGATTCTGAAACAGGTTAGTGCCAACAGACGACGCTTCCAGCAATACCCGGCCACGCCGCTGGACGGTCCGCAAGACTTGCTGGGGCCTGGCATCCGGCATTTGCTTGAGAAGGGGCAGCCGCTGGTTTTTGACGAGCGCTCGTTTGATATCTGGCTGTGAAGCAACCCAATCTTCGCGAATGAATTCGCTCCCACGGATTTGTGTTTGCAGGGAAATATAGAATCCCCACGGGTAAAAGTCTCGGGACCGCTAGCTGAAAAAACACTACCGGCCCTGCGCATCCTGGCGATTGATTGAGTCGTTGGCGTCTTTCTGATAACGCGGCGCGAAGTGCGGCAACAGTAACCGGGCCCAGGAAGAGACGATTTTGCTGGTTTCCTGAGGGCAACGCGCAGCTCTCGACTTTGGAAGCAGCCCTCGATCGACGATTGAGGCGTACTCCTGCGGATTACGGCCGTACACCATGCAGAGCAAGTTGTAATACCGCTGTTCGTTCAGGGAGTGCTCGTCCGAGAATGCATCGTGGAGTGCATTGCCATTTTGTAGTGAGGCATTGTTTTTGAACCAGGTCGCGGTCATCGACAATACCCGGGTGAGCTGCTCTGGGGTTTCATCACGGTTTACATGCATCAGGATCATGGTCGCCGCCATTTGATCGACTGCATCTTCTTCCCGGCCGGTAGAAGGCAGGTTCAGCAAGTCGATGAATGCATGCCCGGTTTCATGCAGCAGAATAAACCGCAGGTTGGACTTCACGTAATCGGTCGGGAAATCCGGATCGTTGTTCGTATTCAGTTCATCGGCCTGACGCAGCAGGTAGTTGACCATCTCATAGCAGAGGAATACCGCCGAGTCTTTCGGGCTGTAGAACGCATTCACCATCCCGCACTCCATGGCAACATAGTGCAGAGGGCGAGGCATCATGAACATGCCGTCCATGGCGTCAATTTCTACGTTACCGACCAGCAGGTCTGCCTTGCGTGTGAAACGATAGGCTTCTTCTAGCCGTGCATCACGAGGCGCCTGATACGTATAGGAGAACCGCGTGCCCTTGCCGTCCGAGACATCGGTTTTTTGCGCATTCTGTGCGGCAGGTTGCTGCTGTGCGGGTTCTTGTTGTTGCACAGGTTGTTGCTGAGCAGGTTGCTGTGCGGGAGGTGAAGTATTTGCGTTGTTCTGAGTCGGGTTGCCGCCGGACTCGTTTTTCGCAGCCTGAGCCAGCCCGACAAGGTAGGAATAGTCAGGCTCTCTGTTTTGGCGAGGGGTATCGAAGGGCTCGAAGCTGTTTGAAATCAATACCGAGATTGCCTGCATTTCTGCGTTCCGGCTACCGCTCCAGACCAGGTCATAACCACGTACTTCGCCACCACGCTGTTCATAGCGGCTGTAGTATTTACCGGTGCCACGATCACCCGCGATGATGAACAAGCTGCCTTTTCTGAACGAGTAAGTCACGGTGGATTTGCCGTTGCCGGTCAGGTCGTTGTACAACGTGTCGATGGCGTCGGGTTTGACGTTATCGATACGTAATAGCTGGATCGAAACACTTCTGTCTTCGGAATCAATATTGACGAAGTTGGGTTCCGGGTTAGTGGTCCTGGTGAGCAACTTTGAAGGGTAGGCCAGCGTCACGCCGGATTTGGGCTCGGTGATAGTCGTCCAGCCATACTTCGTGCGGTTATTCAGCGCCATACCACCCAGATGCACGGCGAGGTCGGCATTGAGCATGCCGGTGCCAGGTTGCTTGTATTGCTGCTGAACAGTTGCAATGGCGTCCCGGGTGCCTTTGCCAAACTGACCATCGATCCAGCCGTTGTAAAAACCGCCCCAGATCAAGCCTTCCTGGATCAGCTTTCGCTCATCGTAATTGAGCGAGCCTTCGGTGTTGTCGGCATTCTGGGTGGCGTAGGGGTTAGCGGGGGCGGCGACACCCGCGAACACACTTGCAGGCTGCCAGCCCAAAGCTGCAACGGTCGTGATGAATGCCACGTGCAGCATTCGATTTTTCCAGCTCGTCGAGGAGCGGGTTGCTACGGTCCCTATCATCAATGGAATAGCCCCTGAAGTTCGCTCGCCAGACTAAGTAAGCTCGTCATCGTTCAGTTCAGTTCAGTTCAGTTGTCAGGCAGGGCTTCATAGCCTTCCAGTGCGTAGCCTTTGATACTCGTGCCCGTCAGATGAGCGTCATCGCACCTGTAACTTCGCTTTTCGTAACTGTAGGAAGTTCGTATGCTATTTATATCGCGCAGCAGCCGTCGGAATTGCCAGCCTTCCTCAACGTCATAAGTCAGGTGTTTGTCATCAATGGCAACCACACCGTCGGAGTAGATCAACGTCTGCCTCGATCCGTTATCACCGGGCAAAGGCTGCGGATCGGCTTTCTGCTGGTCGGTTCGCCAGGTAGCCTCAAGGAAAGCACGGCAGGCGGCAGCGCTGGGCAAAGTGCGGTCTTCGAGCGTACTCGGCGGCAGTTGCCCGCTGGCATGGACGCCGGCGGGCAGTACCAGCAGTACAAGTGACACCATGAAGCCTGCTGAGGCTTTACGAGGTGTTGTTATCCAGACGGATGAAGTAGCCATACTCCGTAGTTATCCTTAATTGCTGCACTGTCGGCGGCTTCTAATGTCGGCCGCGAAATCACGCTGTCGGCAGAAATAGCAGAGGTTGGTTATTAGCAATGTACGGGGAAACGATAAAATTCCAATAGCACATCCGTACTATAGGTGCCGCGACAGCGAGTGTGCTAACAACTAAAGTTAACAAGCGTTATTTCAATGGCACCACGAGCATAGCGTGCTGCTCAAGGCAAACGCGCTATTGGTTCTTCTGGCATTGACGGGTGAGACAAGTCGCCGCCAGCCGTGCATGGATAAAGAACTCGATGCTTATTTCTGCGTCTGCGCATCCTCGTGACCAACTGAACCGCTGATGTTCTTCTGATAACGCGGCGCGAAGTATGGCGACAGGAAGTCCACCCAGGCTTCATATTTCCTCGGTGCATCCTCTCTGCAACTTGCTGCTCTGGATTCCGGAAGCAGCCTCTGATCGATAATCGATGCGTACTTCTTCGGGTCGCTGCCATAAATCATGCACAGCACGTTGGAATAACGTTCCTCGTTCCAGGCGTGTTTTTCGGAAAAATAGTCGCGGGTGTAAGCCGGCTGCACTGACGGATCGGCTTTGAATCCGGCCGCGTTCATTGCCAGCATGTGCGTGAGTTCTTCAGTATCGTCCTCATTTTTCATACCCAGCAGAATCAGGGTGGCGACCAGTTGATCGACAGCTTCTTCGACGTTCATAGGGGGTGGCAGTTTCAGCAGGTCAATAAGTGCGTGTCCTGTCGCATGCAGCAGAATAAGCTGCAGCCTGGCCTTGATGTATTGAAGCCGGAATGCCGGATCCTCATTGACATAGAGGGAGTTAGCCTGGCGAAGAAGGTAGTCGACCATCTCATAACACAGGAAAACTGCAGATTCCTCTGGGTTGTAATCCGTGTCCACGCGACAAGGTCTGGCGATATAACGCAAAGGATGCTGTGTCATGAACATCCCATCCAGCGCGGTGATTGCGATGTTGCTTCTCAGCAAGTCAGACTTCAGTGCCACGCGATAGGCGTCTACAGCTTTCCCACTTGTGAACTCCTCGTAAGAATAGGAAAAGCGCGGCCCAAGCCCGTCGGGAGTCGCTTTCACCGGGGCTTGCTGTTCGAGGGGGGAAGCCTTGGTGTCGGCGGTTTGTTTTGTTATTTCCCGAGAAAGCCCCCCCAGATATGGGTAATGAGGAAACCTTATCCCGTGAGGTTTAAGAAAGGGGTCTGATGTCCCGAGCGTGCCGAATGCGAAACTGTTGGCAATCAAGGGGGACAGAATTTTCATCTCTGTATCACGCTCGTGGAACCATATCAGGTCATAACCACGAATCTCATCCCCTCGTTGCTCGTAACGGCTGTAGTGCTTAACAGCACCACGCTCCCCGGCGCTGACGAACATGTTCTCCTTCTTTAGCTTATAAGTGATGTTTGACTTTGAGTTTTCAGTCGTTTGCTTATAAAGGGCGTCAATAGCGTCAAATTGGACGCCAACCTGATTGACCATCTGAAGCACTATTTTCTTGTCGTCGGAGACAAAGCCCATCGCTCCGGTGCGTGGGTCGGGGGATGCTGTGAGTAATATCTCCGGGTAGGAAAGCGTCACGCCCGTCCTCGGGTCGATATAGCTTTCCCAGCCGAATTTATTTCTTGAGTGTTGGGCTAACTGGTACAGACGCGCGGCTATTTTAGTACTCAGCCGACCCGTTTCGGGTTGTTGGTACTGTTTCTGGATTACCGCAATAGCGTCACGCGTGTCCTTTTCAAAGTTGCCATCGATCCCGCCAGTATAAACCCCGCTCCAGATCAAGCCTTCCTGAATGATTTTTCGCTCATCAAGATTGAGCAGGTTTTCGATGTCATCCGCAGTCTGAACGGGGTAGGGAGGCGCGGGGGCCGTCGGCGCGGCAAATGCACCCAGCGGTTGCCAGAGGAATGCCGATGCTGTGAAAAAATAGGCCAGATGAAGCATATGATTTCTCCAGCGCTTCGAGGCACTGCTTGCAACAGTCAGTATCGTCAATGGATTGTTTCCTTTGCTTCTGCAATGGCCTGCTAATCAGGTCCGTCGTTCGTGGCGTATGACTTCAACGAAATTCCGGATAGTCATGAATCAATCTGGCCTCCACGGTATCCACCAATGCATAGCGCTCCACCGATTTCATCTCCTGCACGAAACTCCAGGGAGTGTCGATGAGGAGGTGGCCCACGGTAAATTCGGGAAGTCCTTTGCGGCGGCGCAGGGCAAGAACGGCAAGCAGCTCGGCGGGGAAGCAGCGATCCAGCGTGGCGTCAAACTCGTACCTTTGCCGGTCTGTATTTTCCTTGCTTCTGCTGATGTGAAAGTCAGCCGCTTCTTGCATGACGGCGGTGAAGGTGGATTCATCCTCGCTTTGCCAGTGCTCCAGTAGTTGCTGGTAACTTGGGATAAGCGGCTTTGGCGCCATGAAATCCGTTTCGATGTTGAACGCCTGAGAAAACAGACCAATCAAGAAAACGTCGCTCGTGCCGCGCTTTATTCTGCGCATCTCACGCATCGTGTTAATGCGCTGATCTTTCTCGGCCATTTCGATAAATAAACGGGCACAGATCTCGGCGCGGTCCCACCAGGAAAACATCGCCGGACTGGCAGCCCTCATTCCGTACTTAAACTCTCTTGGCCAGTTCCCCAGATCCTGACGCATATGGCTGTACATACCGTCCCAACGCAGCAGCAGTGTCCTCAAAGAGGCTGCGCGTTGAAGCGTACGGCTGAGCATTGGCCTATCACCACGAAGAAATGCATCACAGCTGGCAACATCGTAGTAGTGAGCCAGGCTGTCCAAATGTATCCCCGCCTTTGCGTGAAGTGGGCCAGCGGTATCGAGGTAGCCTTGGACAGCGGCTGTGAAATTCTCGTGCTTTCTTTCAAGCCTGGCGCGTTCAACCCACTCACTACAGTCCAGTGCCAGGCGTTTCAAGGATGGATGGATTTGGCTTTGCATACGATGTGTCGCTCCTGATCTGGCAATGTAAGTTTGCTCACTGAGGGTTTTGCAGAAACACCACATAACCCAGAAAACCCTGACTGCGTTCCAGGTAACCCGGTGCGTCCCATTCGCCTCCCTGAATCAGTCCCACTTTGAAAGGCAGCCCCAGGCGACTCAGTCGCGGCAGATAGGCTTTGTAATCCGGAATGCTGCGCCTGCCCTGATAGGTTTGAACCACTACCTCATCGATCACGCATTTGAGCTCGCCGATGACTGACGCGTCCGCGTTACTGCTCCAGTCCATCAGGCCCGTGATACTGAGCCGATAGTTTTTGGGCAGGCGCTGTCGTAGATCGCGCAGGAATTCCACGTACTCGCCGAGATATCGTGTACGGGCGTCAAAGTCGATCTGGATGCCTACAACGTTGTTACCAGCCTGCTGCCATCGATTGAGCTGTCCGAGCAACTGCGTGTAGACAGAGTCCGGCCAGCGCAGGGTATGTGCACGATAAACAATCCAGAGCTCTTCTTGAGGCAGCCTGGAGACTGGCATGCCCTGCGCGACAAAATTCACCCGCCGATGGCGCTCACTGCGTGAACTGCTGATTTGTCCTTGCAGCACATACAGTGTTTGGGCCTTGGCGAGCACGTCTTGCGATGACACGCCTCCCCATAGCCAGAACGCATCATAGTCGTCGGCCTTGACTGCGGCAGATGCCGTAGCAACTTGCAGTAGACTGACCAGGGTCAGCCATAACAGGGTCCGCATTTACCAGTAATACTGTTGGGATTTGGCCCAACGGGTATCAGCAAATTCCTTCTTGAGGTCCTGGAACCAGAATTTACGGACTTTGGGTTCTACATCCTCTCCGCCACAGCTATTGATACCCGCCGGGCCGTAGCAATTAATCCCGCGGTAAAGCGCATAAGCGACGTCTGTGTGACTGGCCTTTGGATTGTTGATGACCGTTACGTAAGCGTTATGTCGTGAGAACGACTCGCCCGGGAAACTCGAGGGACCGCTGCCCAGCACGCCATCAGTCAGCTTTTCATTCAGTGGCGAGTCGTCCAGATGGTTACGCAGCATGAACTCACCCATGCAAATCAAACCCTGGTCGTCACTTGCGTTTTTCTCCAGTACCGCCGCAATCTCGGCGATGCTCGGGCAGCGGTAACCGGACTCAGCCTTTTCACCGTTCCATTTGAACAGTGCCAGTGACTGGCCCTGATCATATTGATAGCCCAGGCTGTAACTGAGCTTGGTGTCAGGGACTTGATCAGGCAGTTGTTTCAGGTCCTTGGCAAACGCTGCGAACTGACCGCGCATCAATTGTTTATAGAGCAGCAGGAAGAGGGCGGTGTCGCGTTCAGTTTTGCTGATCCCCTGAGTAACCTGTTGACGCAGTAGATCTGCATTAGCCGATTTTGCTAGCAGGATATACCGCACTTTCTCGTTCTTGATCGGCGAGTCTGCGCGGAATGCATCGGCTACCTGACCGCTGCGCTCATAGTTCATCGCCAACACGAGCTGCAGTTGCTCTTGCTGCAAAGGCAATTTGGCCTTGGTCAACAATTGCAGCCAGAGTTGCTGTGCGGTCTTGTCATCCTTGATGGCCTCCAGCGCCAGGCCGCGCAAGACTTGCTGGCTGAACGCGACATAGCCAAGCGTGTCAGGCACCTCGGAAGGCAAAAATTGCAGCGCGCGGTTCGGATTTTTTTCGGTATAGAAGGCGACCGCTGCTTGCAGGTAGCTGAACAGTGCGGGCTGTTGAGCAAAAATCTCTTTCTGCTGAAGCAGTGCCGGTTCGGTCAACGTGTTCGATATGCCCACGCGCATCCACATCAGGTCATTGACCGCCGCAATCAGTGGCGAACTGACAGGCGCTTTATTAGGCGTGATCAGCTTCAGATCCAGTTCGCGAATCAGCGCATCGTAAGCTGCGCTGTCGGCTTGAGTGACTTTGTCGATGTCGGCAAACAGCGCTTCATACTCGGCAGCGAGCTTGTTGGTGTCTTGTAACAGCCAGTGGATACGGCGCTGCAGCCCTTTGGCGGTGGCGGAATAAGTGCCTGTCGGGAGCGTTTGAAGGTAATTCTCGAAGGCCTGCTCGGCGCGTTGGGCTGCCGCTTTATCGACCCGGTCAGGCTTCAATTCGCTGTACTCGAAGGCTTTTTCCTGAGCCAGGTTCAACTCACTGCGGCCGATCATGTACAGCGATGTGTCTTTCAGCCAGGGATTGGGATTATTCACGAGCGACGTAAAGCCAGACGTGGATTCCAGGAACCGGCCGCTGTAAAAATCCCCCGCAGCCTCCAGATAGGTAGCGAAAGATTTACCTGCAGCAGACTGCAGATCCGCGGGCAACATGTTTTTAACTTGCTCTCGCTCCCAGCTGCAAGCCGAAAGCATACGCAGCCGGCTTGCGCCCAGTGCAGAGCGTTCAGCAGGGGATAAATCCTGTGTGTTGACCAGCGCCTGAATGAAGTTGGCGGCCGTCTGTTCATTGTTGCTTCGGCAACGACTGCCTTCACCGTCGACCATTGTCGAGCTGGCAACCTCCGCCTGCTCGCGCTTGATTCCCAAGCTTGTCAGCAATGGATCAAGGCTCTGGCTTTTTGCGCTGTCCGAAGATGTAGTACTTTCATTCTCAGTGTCAGACGCGGGTTGAAGGCGATAGTAGGCGAAAGGCACCTCACCATAACCTTCAGCGATGTCATCTTTGCTCAAGGGCGCAGGCGTTAGCGGCAGTTTGCCGGAGTCTGCCAGTAACAGGCGCAAGTTGACGGTGCTGTCGTTACTGGGGCTGAGAAAAGGGAGATTGCTGCAAACACTGAATTGATTCTTGTTGACCGACCAGGTCGGTGCGCAGGAGTCATCATCACTCGCCTGAGCCTGGAAAGCAGTGATCGCACTTACAGCAAGAGCCAGAGTAGTCAGCAAGCGATGGTGCATAAAACATCCTTCATAGATAACTAACAGATCAGCGATGCCATGAGTGGCATTGCGAAAGGCTATACCGAGGGCGCGCACGAACAAATAGCACACATGTGCTATTGAAAACGGCCTGGCATGAATGAATTAATTGCTGCCATTGGCTACATCTTTTCGAAGTCCACTACTAAACGCGAGTCATGACAGGCGAGCAGGATCAGAAACCATCAAGGGGTTGTCCATGGAACTAGCTCCTGGACTGAACGTTAGAAGATTTTTTCGACATGCAGCGCTATACGGTTCAGGGGTCTTCATCGGCGTTGTCATCGTCATGATGTGGGACTCGGTGCGTTCGCCATCTTTTCTAACTGATGGATTACCCACTTCATGGAACGGCGCGTCTGCGGAGTTTGACAGTCGTCTGCGCGCCCGTTTTCCTCTGGGTATGCCAGCGGGTGATTTCATTCGCGAACTCAACAAGGAAGGCTTCAAGCCCACGTGGTTTGAGAGTGCAGGTTATTACGGTGCTGTACGACGCGAGGGATGGATACCTTGCAGAGTGACTGCCAGGGTCCGCTGGCAGCCTGGGCCGGGCGATACGCTGGCTTATGTTGACGGCAATTATCGGGAAGAGGGCTGTCTGTAAATCCCGGTCAACAATGTCCCGGTAAACATCAGGTCAAGAATTACCAAGGATCCTCTTAATGAAGTACCCCGCGGTTGCAGTTATTTTGCTGGCTTTCTCCTCACAGCATGCTCTGGCGCGATCCATGGATTGTGGTAAACCGAACCCGATTGCGTCGTGTAAATCCGGTTGCCAGGATTGTGCCGAAGTCAGTCCTGGGTGGAGTGCCAGTTCGGGGGATCGGCAGGCAAACCTGAACGCCATGTTTGACGAGATTTACGCGTCGAGAAAACCGGTCGGGTTTGAGCAAATCGATGTCAGCGATGTGGTCACGCGATATTTTCCGCTGAATACCCACAAGGCGGCGCTCATCCAGGCATTTACTCCGTCCAGTACGTGGACGATTGTCGAGAATCTGCCTGACAGAGTTGTGGTTCGGGATAACCGGGGGCGGGCTATGGTCGACCCTGATGCCAGTTCCGTGGTGATGACTTTCGTGTTCAGCAAGGAAAGCATGCTCAGTCAGGTAAGTGCCGTTCGTTTAAAAAGCCAGTAGGAAACCCGGCTGAGTAAACAACCGGTTGCCACAGCGCTAAACGCTTTACCGCGAGTGAACCGGTTTTCATCGGTTTGCCCGCCCAATTCAACCTCCAATACGTGATGGAGTTATAAATGTCCAAGC
>JAAIGE0101357358.1_pt1 | contig 31706 bp, 28 predicted proteins | sample 6487951 | NCBI WGS metagenome assembly JAAIGE01 (sample SAMN13974128, study PRJNA590717) | phyllosphere metagenome | biome: tomato field; feature: multiple bacterial spot infested tomato fields; material: tomato leaves; isolation source: leaves from tomato fields | host: Solanum lycopersicum ...
GACTACCCTGTCACCCGCCTGAAGATCGATCGGTCGTTCGTCAGTGGCAGCGAGCGCAATAAGAAAGATGAAGCAATCATCGAAGCTGTCAGTAAACTTGCGGCGGGATTCGACCTCAAAGTAATTGCCGAAGGCATTGAAACGAACGAGCAAGAAGAAATGATGAGGCAATATGAGTGCCATGAAGGACAGGGCTACCTCTATGGACGACCGATGAAGGCGGCTGATTTTACACACAGGTACCTGTCGCAGGTGACGAACCAGAAGATCTTAGGCGTCTAGTTCATTTTCAACAGAAAACTTACCTTACTCAAAGCGTTAGGAGATTATGCTAACCCACGCCTTGAAAGGACTCGAACCATCGGTGTGCTCCTCCCTTCCCTAAGCAATTGAATCTGTTAGGAAGGTTCGCTGGAGGTCGAGATCTCCGCCGATCTGGGGCCTCAATCATGTTTTGAATAAATTTTCAAAAGATGTATCAAGCCTTCTAGGCACGCCCGATGAAGAACCAATTTCCACCATATGCCAGCTGCGCACCTCAAATCCACCACCGAAATCATCACCGAAAAGCGTCAAGTGATCAAACTGACATTTATATTTCGACCTCGGTCGGGTGAACGAGAATAGGGATTCTAATCGCGGTCCAACCGGAAGAATCAGGACTGTAATCGATCACCCATGCCAACGATTGTTCGATGTTTTCCGGGTCAACGAGGCCAGGGTTTTCTGTGACGGCAAGGATCGTCTTATCAAGAAGGCGGTCGCGGGTTTCCTCGCTCAACATAAAACGAGCGGCGCCTACAGGAATTATGCAAAGAACACTTCTAGTGTTGCCCGGCGCTTCCCAAATAATGCTTGCGCAGACAAGACGACATTTGGATGAGGCATAATATTGTTTCGCGGACGTGTTACCTCTGATTATTTAAATAAATGTTCCCGTTAATGCAGCGATAACCAACAATTCATTTCGGTTTGAACCATTTACCATTGTCATAGTTATTGCGCATAAGAATGAGGCCTAATTCTTATAAAGCTCCAGGCATGATGCTTGAAATCTAGCCATCCTGCAGACGACGTTGATTTTTGCAGTAGGCCAGCATAGCTCCTAAAAATGTCGATTTGTTTTCTTGTTTATCGCCGCACAGCGTGTGCCTGCGACTGGACACTTGCTATGCATGACGAATCCGCCCGTGTTGCCGCTCTCAAGAATTTGCGTCTCCTCGACACGATGCCCAGCGAAAATTTCGACCGTATTACCCGGTTGGTCGCCAATTATTTCGGACTGCCAATCGCAGCGATCTCGCTTACAGATGTGAACCGCCAGTGGTTCAAGTCTAAGGTCGGCGTCGACCATAATCAAATCCCGCGCGCCAAAGCCCCTTGCGCGCAGGTCGCCGAAACCTGCGCGCCGGTGGTCATACGCGACTTCGCCGCCGATCCGTTCTATGCAGACAGCACGCTCGGCAATGCCGGCATTCGCTTCTACTGCGGCGTCCCGCTGCTGACACCGAAGGGCCATGGTCTTGGTGCACTTTGCGTGCTTGGAACCGAACCCTTCGACGTGACTGACGAACAGGTGCAGACGCTGTCCGATCTCGCCGCCATGGTGATGGACCAGGTCGAGCTGCAACATTCTCTCGGCCGAATCGAACCTTCCAGCGGCCTCCCCAACCGTTATCAACTGCTCAGCGATCTCGGCGACCTTTGCCATAATTGCAACGGCCAGTCGCGCATCATCAGCCTGCTTGATCTTGCACAGACATCCCAGTTCGACCGCATGCTGCGCGTCGTCGGCATGTCGCATGTGGATGGCATGGTCGAAAAGGTTGCTTATATTCTCAAGCAGCATCTCGGCGAAGATGCGCATGCCTATCACGTTGCGCCCACCCAGTTCGCGTTTCTCGGCCCCGAAACGATGTCGCTACCGGAGCATGAAGCTTTTCTCAATGGGATCATCGCTTCGCTCAATGCAGAGCTTGAACTCCAGATCGTCGCCACGCCGTCCATCGGCTCCATGCAGTTCACGCCCGCCAGCACTGTCGTCACCGAAGAAATCCTGCGCTCGCTTCAAAGCGCGGTCCAAGATGCCCGCGACAGCGATAGCAAAATCGCCTACTTCTCAGCCGAAACCGATGTCCGTCATCAGCGTAACTTTGTCATCCAGCGGGATTTTCCCACTGCACTGGAAGAGAAGGGGCAGCTGTCGCTGGTATTCCAGCCGCGTGTCGATGCCGTAAATGGCGGCTACAAGAGCGCGGAAGTCCTGTTGCGCTGGAACCATCCAACGCTTGGCACTGTCTCGCCCGCCGAGTTCATTCCGGTCATTGAGGCGTCTGCTTTTGCCCGACCTTTGACCCAATGGGTGGTGATGGCGGCAATTCGCCAGCTGTCTTTGTGGAACGCGGATGGCCTGCACATCAAGCTGTCCATCAACTTGTCCGCAGTCAATTTGCAGGAGAACGATTTCTTCAAGCGTCTCAATGCGATGCTCGATGAATTCGGCGTGGCGTGCAACCAGATCGAATTCGAGTTGACAGAATCGGCAATGATGCTGGACACGACCTCGGCGCTCGATCTTCTGACCGAGATGACCAATTCCGGGATTCGCTTCTCCATCGACGATTTCGGTACGGGTTACAGCAGCCTTGCCTATCTGCAAAAGCTTCCCGCCGAAGTCGTCAAAATCGACCGGTCCTTCATCAGCGACATGAAGGAGGGCAACCGGGAGCGCGTTCTCGTTCGGTCAATGATCGCCCTGTCGCACAGCCTCGGTTACGAGGTGGTGGCAGAAGGAGTGGAAACGCGCGAAGAGGCCGATCTTTTGGCCACGATGGGCTGCGACGAGCTTCAGGGCTATTGGATCAGTCGTCCGCTTGGCAGCGATGCCTTCCTCGGCTGGCTATTAGCGAACAAGATCGCAGGACTGAACGGCCGCAACCGATCTGCGCTTGAGGACAGTTCTTTTGGCGACGATATTGAGCTTCAAACCGAATTATCGATCGGAATGATGGGACCACGGTAATCGAAACGCATGAAACCTATAGAGGGGGTGCGCTGGAAACCATCCATCCGTAAATTGTGGATGGATGGTGTCTGGGCGCAAAGTGGCTGGTCGCCATTAGCGAAGCGATTTTCTCAAGTGCTCGAGATGACCAACATGGATTTTAATTTATCAAAACTCTTCCGAATAGGCGTGGCGAGTATGCGTGCGATGAGGGACAGGGCTATCTCTACGGTCGCCCTGTGAGGGCGGACGATTTCACCGAACGTTTCGTGGCAAGCATGCGAGCAAGACCGGAAAAATTATTTTAGAGAGAGACGTTGAAAATGATAGAGTTTTTGACAATCTGGGGTTCGAAGCACACGCCTCTATAGCTAAAAAAGTACGTCCCTTGAACCCAAGGGACGTGACCTAATCATAGGCTCAAAGGCTTAGTTTGTTTAAAATTCTTCCCAGTTTTTCGCTTTAAGGGCTGCATTGCCCGAGAATGAGGAACTGACTCGGTTTATCAACTGACGGGCAGGCGAGCGCTTTTGATTAGGCTGCCGGTCTGCGTCGGACGAAAAGTAAGGCCCTGCTTTGGCGTCTGTCTCGAATTTTCCAACCAGAACGAACAAGGCTTCGGCTTCTCGTGCAAGCGCATGGCTTGCGGCGGTTGATTCTTCGACCATTGCCGCATTCTGCTGGGTGCCCTGATCCATCTGGGACACAGCCTGGTTGATTTCCTTGATGCCGGTCGCCTGCTCGCGCGATGCTTCGACAATAGACAGCACATTGACGCTGATCTCCTTGACCTGATCGACGATCTTGCCGAGTGATTCTCCTGTCTGTGCGACAAGACCAACGCCGCTCTTGACGTGATCGCCTGATTTGGCAATCAGAGCCTTGATGTCTTTTGCGGCACTGGCTGAACGCTGGGCCAGTTCGCGAACTTCCTGGGCAACGACGGCAAATCCCTTGCCAGCCTCACCGGCTCTTGCCGCTTCCACGCCCGCATTCAGGGCAAGCAGATTGGTCTGGAATGCAATTTCATCGATAACGCCGATAATGTTGGAGATTTCGTTGGACGATGTCTCGATCGCATTCATCGCATTGATGGCTTTGGTAACCACTGTACCTGAATGTTCGGCATTCTCACGCGTTGCGGTCACCAGGCGACCGGCTTCTTCAGCGCGGCGGCTGGTGTCGGCAACTGTCGTCGTGATCTGCTCCAGCGCAGCAGCGGTCTCTTCGACGGATGCCGCCTGCTGTTCGGTGCGCTTAGCGAGATCGTCCGCCGAGGCGCGAATCTGGTTTGATCCAGCAGAGATGGCCTGCGCATTGCCGCTCACGTCTATGATGGCATCCTCAAGGCGCTCGATAGCGCCGTTGAAATCCACACGGATCTTGTCGAGACGGCTCGCAAAGGTCTGGTTGATGCGGTAGTTCAACGTGCCATTGGCCATAGCGCCCAGACCCGCAGCAAGAGTGTCGACCGCGAACTGAACTTCCGCACTTTCGGCTGCTTCTCTTTCCTGTTGCTCCAGCCGTTCACGTTCTGATAGCGCGCGGTTAACCTGCGCTTCCGCTTCCAGTTTCGATCGTTCCTGTGCGTTGCTTTTGAACACGGCTACGGATTTCACCATGTCGCCGATTTCACTACGGTCGGCAACGACGCTTAATTCGGCCTCCGCGTGGCCATTCGCCAGTTCGCGCATTGTTTTCACAATGCGGGCAACAGGGTTTGTGATAGACCGTGTCACGATTGTTGCGAGCACGCCAACGAGTGCAAGAACGCCAAAGGATATCGCCAGGGAGATGAGAAGACTGTTGTGCTGTTGCGCAGCAGATGCGGCGGCGAAGTCCCGCAGGTCAAGACCTGTCTTGTCTTCAACAGCTTTCAGGGCATTGATGCGATTGGTCGACGCTTTGTACCATTCTTCGCCGCTTACGCTGTTCAGTTGCCCTCCAAACGGGCTGGCCATTGCAATGTTGCGCTGGCTCTCGACAAGTTTGCCTGCATCACTGCTCAACGCATCCTTTAATGAAGCTCGTTGGTCTGCGCCCGCGTAGCTGTTGAAATCAGAGAAATAGACATTTTGCATCGCACCGAATTTTACGAAGAGCTGGTAGCTTTCAGGGCTGAAGTTGCCGGATGTGAAGGCCGCAGTTCCAATCGTACGCTCTTGTCCCGCCCTTTCCTTACCTTGCAGCAGTGCTGAGTAAGCAACAATCCTGTTGGATATGGCGCTGTCCGTCGTCAAGGAACTCATGGATTCGATGATCTTGATGAGGCTGCTGATCGTGTCGGCGAAGTACGAGGCAATCTCCGGCACACCGGCCTTGAGCGACGTCACGTCTTGCCGCATGGCCGTGAGCCTATCAAGCTTGGCTTGCGCGGCAGAAGCGAGTTCTCTAAGCGCGGGCGCCAGATTGCTATTTTCGTCTGTCAGACTTAGTGTTCCGAAGCGTTGAATTGCCAGATCCGCAGCACCTCTTTGCTTTTCAAGCAGGGGTCCGAACTCGCCCTTTCCATTGGCGCCCACAAAACCGGCTGAAGCCCCACGTTCTTTTTGAATTTCATGGATTGTGGCGCCCAAAATGGGAGCCATTGAGGCGATTTCCGCAACAGATTTCGCTTCGGAAGCTGTTTGCAAACGCTTCACATTGTCTTGCAAGGCCGCGCCAACCAAGGCGATAGTGGGGATGGCCGCAACGATGATGATGCGCGTCCTGATTTTTAGATTGCCGAATATGCTCACGTTGGCCTCTGATGATGAAAGCGTGTCTGGTGGAAATTGCCTCATTCAATGTAAAGATAAACCATTGAAGTTTCGTTATTCTTGCATACAAAAAATGCAATGCGCCCAATTACTAGGCAGAGTTGTAACTGTTAAGATTTGTAATTTCGCACTTCCGTTAGGTAAATCGTAACCGCCCGATTGGCATCGCCTGCCCGGGCCATCGCGTATCGCCTTTGACCTTGCCTGCATCGCCCAAGTTTTTGCGGCGCGGATCTCGGAGATTTTCGCCAACTGCATCTCTGTCGACTTCTGGATCGTCCACCGCCGGCATATAGCCCCGGGGGCGAGTATCCTGCGGTCCTTCCCAGCGCGGAGACTGATCGGTTGTTCCCGGAGCGCCGGGTTTGGGGGCTTCCTGTTTCATGGTCTTCTCCTGTCTTGCCAAACGAACCGATGTGATACGAGGTGGTTTCCAAGGATTTTTGATTCAATTTCGATAGCAGCGGTCACGCGGTTGTCATGAGCTATGATTGGCGACTTAGTTGAACTCTGAGTTTGGCAACGCATACCAGGCGAAAATCTCGGCTCAGGCCTTGACCTCGTATCAAGAAGAGACTGCAGGTCAGATTGAGGTGCTCGAGGCAATTTCGAGAAACGCGCAGGAGCGGGGAAGCTATGTGATCGACGGCATCCTGTAGGAAGTGAAAGCCTGACGGCCGTGATCGCGCAGTTGAATGCGGTTAACCATAAATGTCCAACTCCACTTACGTTACCGCAGAATGATATCTCTCTGCATCTCGTGACACGATTCCGACCATCGTACCAAAAATTGCTTTCTCGACCGTACCGTTCTCAAGCGCGTCTGGGTCTGTGGTCAGGACGGCAACCGTTCTTTCGATGAGCGCAGCCTGCTCATCTTCAGTTGGAACCAATCGCCATGCACAGAGCTGCAGATAGTCTCGAAGGCTGGATGCAAGCATTTTAGATCCTTCCAGCGGCCTGTACTTGACCGTCTCGATTTCACGAATTCCAGATTGCACAGATCAGCACTTTACTACGCACGATTTGCAAAATGTCGTACGTACCCGTACTATTTCTTCGCCTCACAGATGTATGCGACGTGAAGAGTTGGCGCCGAAAATTCAGCTATCTGGATCGAGTGCCCAACCGGCAACGATCGGAATTTCACAATGGACAGATATCAAAACACGCTCTTGTCGCTGATGACAAAAGAGTGTCTTTCCGACATTGAGCACCATCTTGAACACGTGGAAATGCCTAGACTGAAAATGCTTGTCAGGCCGGGAGAGCCAATCCGATATGTCTACTTTATCGAAGATGGCGTCGTCTCCATCATCTCTCACATCGATGGCGAACGGGATGTCGAACTCGGCTTTATCGGCTACGAGGGGATGACCGGCGATCAAATTACACTTGGAGACGACAGGTCACCATTCGGCTTGAGAACGCAAATGGCGGGAACTGCGTGGCAGATTAGGGCGGAACGCCTCTGCGACGAAATCGAAAAAATCTCGAGTTACGGAACTTATTACTTCGGTACGTACGCGCTCAGCAGCTGCAGCTTGCCTCAACCGCCGCATCCAATCAGCGTGGATCAGTGAAGGAACGCCTGGCTCGGTGGTTGGTCATGGGATTTGATCGCATCCACAGCGACAGGTTTTTCGCATCACATGAAAGTCTTGCCTGGATGTTGGCTGTAAGACGAGCGAGCGCCACTGAGGCCTTGCACTTGCTCGAAGGAGAGCGCGTTATCTTTTCACAACGAAATGTCGTGATCTTGCGAGATCTGGAAGGCCTCCGCTCTGCCGCTGGCCCAGCCTACGGATTGGCCGAGCGAGAATATGCCAGGCTACTGGGCTGCGATTTTCGTAGTGGGAAAACACGACAGCCTACAGAAACGCCACCTGAACTCTTCGTGGACGACGTCCCGCAGGACGTGGGATAGAGTTCTCCGACCATTGACAACCTTTCTATTTTGACCGCGGGCGGGGGAACGAGACTGGGAGTTTTAAACGCGGTCCAACCGGATGAATCGGCGCTCTAATCTGATGGTCGAGTCCTCGATCCAGTCTGGGAATAGTTTCTGGATCACGCGGTCGCGCAAATGCTAGATCTGGCTCACAACTATCAACATTTGCCCGTGTTGCGAAACGTGGTATGGTGCCTCATTGCCCCAAAACCGATTGTGTAGGCGGAGGCAACTGAGGGTTTCCACGTGCTCTTGCCTGCTGATCAGGAGGAGCCCATGCCTTTTTCATCAACTGATCCACACAGCGACCCGGCGCTGCGAAACACGCTGAAGGCAAGCGCCGCTCGTTTTACGTTGAGCGAGGAAACCCGCGACCGCCTTGATGATGAGACGATCCTCGCCGTGACAGAAAATCCTGGCCTCGTTGACCCGGACAACATCGAACAATCGTTGGCATTGGTGATCGAGAATATTGCGACTGACGAGCTCCAAAGGGGCAATATGCTTGGACATGATCGTATCAACCTCGACAGCATGACATCGATACATAAGGCGATTGCAGGCAAAACGGTTCTTGTTGTCGCGGACGATATATTTCAGGCAAATGAGATCACCATAGTGCTTTCGACGCTTGGCGCGGGGGTCAAAGGTCCTTTCCCAGATATGCAACAGGGCATGGGCTGTGCGAAGTCGGTCGAAATCGACATCGCGATTCTAGATGTCAAGCTAGGCAGCGAAACCACCTATGAACTGGCCGACTTGCTTTTAGAAAAAAAGACCCAGGTCGTGTTTCTAACCAGCTCTGACAATGCCACTGTTCCGAAGAGATTTTCGGATGTTCCGCTATACATCAAACCCCTTCCTATCGACGTGCTTCCATCGATTGTCGCGTTGGCATTGTTAACTGGGGAACGTCAGACTTAAACTAAACGAACGTGTCGATAGGGCGCCTGCATCCTATCGTTAGAATAGGTTTGACGGCAACGGCGTGTCGAGAACAAGGGTTAGACCATAACAGTAAATCCAAGACGGTATGGATTTCGATGGTGGTGATGCAGAGTAGCGACCCGACAAGCGCTTAGTGTTCTGGGACAGAAAGCTAAGCTTTTAAGCGTGCAGCGCTTTCGTCGCTCTCATGAATTTCCAAGACCGAAGAATAATCATGTGCCGCTATAGCACCAGACATCGAAAGGACATTCCGATGACGAAAGAAAAAGACCTAACAAGTGATGCAGCCCGCAGCAATCCCGATACAGCCGATCAAGACCGCGAAATGTTGCAAAAACGCGCAGAGGCAAATATTGAGCGGTCGAAGCGTACCGATACCAAACACGACGCCTCCAAGAAGCAGAGCCGTCCAGCCAACACCCGGATCGAAAGCTGCCGAGCCATCGCCCGAGGAGTAGCAAAGTCCAATCTGCGCACCCACCCGTAATCTTACCTCAGGCGAAACGTGGCTGCGTCCCTATGCCTTGATAGGATATGAACCTTTGACGACCACATTTCTATCGGTAAGCTGCCGATTATATATAGCTTTCTGAGAAAGCGAGGCGTGCTGTAGTGGCGGTACCTATCGCGAACCAGTCATCTTCCGCTCCATGGCGGAGTCGATTCGGTCTGCGCAGTGGAACAGGCTCAGTCTGCAGAGCAGTGCTGCATTAATACTAGCGAAAAGGGACGTTGGTCGGGCCAGAGCAGGTGCTACCGGCCCGTTTGTTAATCAGCTCCATGCATGCAGGGGTGGTTTCTCGCCATTGAGGAAATATCTGCCCAAGATGGCGTATTTCCAGCGAACTGGGTCGTGCAACGTGTGTGTTCGGGCGTTGCGCCAATGACGGTCTAGGCCGTGTTCGGCGAGGGTCGAGCGCGTACCGGCCAGTTCGAACAGTTTGTTGGTGGCAAGAATGGCGATTTCCGTTGAGAGTATCTTAGCCTCTGCCGTGACGATCTGCGCTTCGGCGACCGTTTCCGCATTCGGATCGGCTATTGCCCGGTCGATGGCGTACCCGGCCTTTTCTAGCAATGCTTGCGCCGCGTGCAGGCGCAAAGTGAGGTCGCCGACCGCCTGGATCGTGTAGGGGTCGTCCCAGGCATTGTCGACGCCGGAATCCACCCAGGCGCGGCTTTTCGTCCGCACGAAATTCACTGTTTCATCGATCGCGGCCTGCGCAATGCCGGTATCGACTGCAACCTGGATGATCTGGAAGATCGCACCATCGGTCGTCGGAACCTCATAGCCCTTATAGCCGGGCACGAGATGCGTCTTCGGGACTTTGACGTTGTTGAGCAATACGGTTCCAGAAAGTGTCGTGCGCTGCCCGAACGACGACCAGTCGTCGATCACCGTCAGTCCCTCGGCGCCGCGATCGGCGATCGCGTACCAGGCCCTGCCCTCGTCATCCAGCGCGACGATTGGCACCAGATGCGCGAGCAGCGCACCCGACGAATAGAACTTCTTTCCGTTGACGACGACATGATCTCCGACATCAACGAATTTCGTTTCGAAGTCCACCGCCCGCTTGGAGCCGAACTCCGAAAAGGCATTGCCGAAGCGCGTGCCTTTCAGCACTTCGGAGAACAGCAGCTTTTGCTGTTCCTCATCCGAAACGGTACGAATAGCAGCAACCACGCCGAGATGGTTCTGCGCAACCTGTCCGATCGAGCTATCGGCCGCCGAAATGATCTCAATGACCCTGGCAAGGGTCGCATAGGAGACTCCCGGGCCGCCGAATGCCTTCGGCACATTGATCGACCACAGTCCGCTCCGCGAAAAGGCGTCGAGTTCTTCGACCGGCCAGATACGATCGCGATCTCTTATCGCCGAGCCCTTGATAAACTCGGCCGCAAGTGTTCTGGCAATGGCGATCGCTTCGGCATCGGTCTTGATGACATGGGCGGGCTCGGCGGGACGAGGCACTGGCGGCACTGCCTTTGCGGCATTCTCTGTATTGACGTTGGATAGGGTCATTGACTTCTCTCCTCTTGGATTGGGGGTTAGCTGACAAGCGCTGGAATGTTAGGGGCGGCGGCCGTCTTGCCGAGATAAAAGGACTTGATGTCGTCACGTTCGCGCAGATCGCCAGGTTTGCCGGAAAGCACGTCTATGCCGTTTTCCAGTATCGTGGCGCGATCGGCATAGTTCAGGGCGACGGCGGAGTTCTGTTCTGCAACCAGAATGGACAGCCCTTCCTCGCGGTTAAACCGGCGCAATGTACGGAAAATGTCCTGGACGATGATCGGCGCAAGCCCCACGGATGGCTCATCGAGCACCAGCAGACGCGGCCGTGACATCAGCGCCCTGGCAATCGCCGTCATCTGCTGCTCGCCGCCGGATGTCAGGCCGGACAGGGCACGCCGCTTTTCCTTCAACTTGGGGAAGTGTGTGTAGACCTTCTCCAGATCATCGGCGATCTCGGCACGGCTACTGCTGCGGCCAAGCCCTCCGGACACGAGGTTTTCCTCCACCGTCAGACTGCGGAAACAATGGCGGCCTTCAAGAACCTGAACAAGCCCTGCACGCACGAGATTGGCGGGGCTTGTCCTAATGACGTCGAGCCCGTCGAACCGGATGCTGCCGGCAGTTATCTGTCCACGTTCGGCAGGCAGTAGATTGGAGACCGCCTTGAGCGTCGTCGTCTTGCCGGCGCCATTGGCGCCCAGTAAGGCCAATATCTCGCCGCGCACCATGCTGAAGCTGACACCGTCGAGCGCTGTGATGGCGTGGCTGTAGGTCGTCTTCACATCGGCAACCGTCAGCAGAATGTGCTCTAGAGCCATGATCGTCTTCCTGTCTGCGTGCAAAAGCCGCATGAAAACCGAGGCGCGGGGCAGGTTGTGAGGGAGGAGAAAACCAGCCCCGTGCCGGGACCCCGCAGCCACGCCTTAAGCGCGGCCCGGAGGGATCAGTTGGTCGCTGTCGCGGCATCTTCCGCCGTGCGAAGCTTGATGCCCTTTTCAGCGGCATAGGCCTCGGACGACTTTTCGATGATCGGCCGCAGCAAGGCCCAGTCGGGCGCGATCCAGTCGGAGACGACGTTCCACTTCTTGCCGTCCCACTTCTGGAAGGTCACGTAGCCATTGCCTTCGTGGTTATCCCAGGTGACGTTGATCGAGTGGAAGAGACCCTTGGCGCCAAGCGCTTCGACGCGGGCCGGATCAAGCTGCAGGTGCTCGAAGCCCCAACGGACTTCATCGCCGGTCAGCGTGCGCTTGCCGAATTTTTCCTGCGCGATACGGATCGCCTCGACATTGAGTATGCCGTTCACGATGCCGAGATTGTGGTAGACGGAACCGATGCGTTTCTTGTCTTCCAGATTGCCCTTGCCGGCGTCGTAGAGCGTCTTGACGATTTCCTGAACCACCGGATATTCGGCACCCGATGCCTGCGTGGTGATCGCGGTATAACCCTTGGCGGCTTCTCCGGCAGGAATGGCGTCCTCTTCCGAGTTCGACCAGACATTGCCGATAATGTGATCGACCGGGAAGCCGGTCTTGGCTGCCGTCTTCAAGGCGACAGGGTTCATGACACCCCAGCCGCGCAAGACAACGTAGTCCGGCTTGGTGCGGCGGATTGTGAGCCATTGTGACTGCTGCTCGTTGCCCGGATGCGGAACTTCGATTTGCTGCAGTTCGAAACCGTATTTCTTCGCCAGCAGTTCGTAGATCGGAATGGTTTCCTTGCCATAGGGCGAGCCATGATAAAGCACGACGATCTTCTTGCCCTTGAGGCTTTCAAGCCCGCCCTCCTTCGAGGCGATATAGTTCACGATGCCAGAGGTCTCGCTGTAGGGGTTGAGCAGCAACGGGAAGACGTAAGGGAAGACGCGGCCATCGGTCGAATCCGTGCGACCATGGTTGATGGTGATCAGCGGAACCTTGTCCTGCGTGATCCGGTCGACCATGGCATAGGCGATGCCGACAGAGAGCGGGTTCCAGGCAGCGACATCAGGATTACTCTTCAACCGCTCATAGGCCTCGACGCCACGCTCGACTTCATATTGGGTTTCGGCCTCCGACCAGGTCAGCTTGACACCGTTGACGCCGCCGTCGCGGGTGTTGATCAGGTTCAGATAGTCGATGAAGCCACCGAAAAAGCCTGTTCCGCCAGCGGCATAGGGTCCGACCCGGTAGCTTTGCAGCGGGAAGTATTGCTCGTCGGCGTAGGCAGCTGGCAGGGCTATGGTGAAGGCAATACCTGCGGCAAGCGCCGCGATCTTGAATTTGCTGAGGAACGTCATTTGGACACACTCCGGGTATCGACCGGACAAGGCACCGGTTCTGGGTTAATCGATAAAGGATGACTGCGGGATGAAGAGCGACGAGGCTCTGGTGGGCTCAGGTCCGCCTGACAGCGGAACCGATGCGTCTTCGGACCCGGTCCCATAAGGCGACAAGGCCATCCGGTTCGAGGATCAGAAACAGGATGATCAGCACGCCGAGCACGATGCGCTGGCTCATCTCGAGCACACCGGAATCGAAGACATCACCGAGCAGGAAGGACCCGAGCCGCGAGAGCAGCAACGGAAACACGACGATCAGGGCGGCACCAAAAAACGCGCCGCGGATCGAGGCGAGCCCGCCGATAATGACGATGAACAGAATCTGGAAGGAACGATCGAGATTGAAACCGGCCGGTTCCACCGTGCGCAGGTAAGCGAAAGCCCACAGAACACCGGCGACGCCGATGATGAAGGAAGAAACGGCGAACGCTAGCAGTTTGGTCTTGAGCACTGGCACCCCGATGATCCGGGCAGCCGTCTCGTTGTCGCGCACGGCGATGAAGTTGCGTCCCGTCGGGGAATTGACCAGCCGGTAGGCGAGCACAGTCAGCACCACGACGACGCTCAACGCAAAATAGTAACGTCCGACGGGGCTTTCGAAGACGAAGCCGCCGACCGAGAGCGCCGGAGCATCGATGACGCCGGAGGCGGAGTCATTGGAAAACCAGCTGAACTTGGTCAGCGCCCATTGCACGAAAAACTGCGCCGCAAGGGTCGATACCGCGAGATAAAAACCCTTGAGGCGGAGGCTTGGGAGGCCAAACACCAGGCCGATCGCGGCGGCCGCAAATCCCGCCAGCACGATGCTGCCAATCAGCGGCAATCCATCGACCCTGAAATTGACATTATAGGCGGCAAAGGCCCCGACCGCCATGAAGGCGGCGCTTCCCAGCGACACCTGGCCGGCATAGCCGGTGAGGATGTTAAGCCCGACGCCGGCAAGGCTAAGCGCCAGGAAAGGCAGAAGGATAGCCTCGAACAGATAGCTGGAGCCAACAAGCGGAACACCGGCATAGGCGGCTGCCAGCAAGGCCAGCGGTACGGCCCAGCGTGCGGAGAAATGCTCATGCGGCAGACCAGACGCGATTACGGACATGTCTCAGACCCTTTCCACGAGCTTCTGACCGAACAGTCCGGCGGGACGCACCAGCAAGAAAGCGAGCGCGATCACATAGGCAAACCAGCCTTCTATTCCGCCACCGAAATATTCGCCGATATAGACCTCGGCGAGCTTCTCGGATGCCCCGATCACCAATCCGCCGACAATCGCGCCGAGGATCGAATCGAACCCGCCGAGAACGAGAACCGGCAGCGCCTTGAGGACGATCAGCGACAGGGAAAACTGCACGCCGACCCGCGCACCCCAAAGGAGACCTGCGACCAGAGCCACAAGGCCGGCGGCGGCCCAGACCGCAGCCCAGATCCACGACAACCTGAGTCCAACGGCAAGTGCGGCGAACTGATCGTCCGCCACGGCTCTGAAGCCGAGACCGATGCGGGTGTAACGGAAGAAGACAGAAAGCAGGACCACCATGCCAGCGGCAACGACAGCTGCAAAAATATCGAATTGGCTGATATAGATGCCGCCGACATCGAAAGGCACATCCTCGATGCCGAGATCCAGCCCGTGCACCTGCGTTCCCCAGATCAGCTGCGCCGCCCCTTCGATGATGTAGGAGAGACCGAGAGTCGCCATGAACAGCGTAATCGGTGGTTTGTTGGTCAGCGGTCGCAGCACGGTGCGCTCGATGGCCACGCCGATGACCACCATGATCGCGAAGGTGATGGCAAAGGCGAGCGGGAAGGAAATGCCCCGCTCTGTAAGGCTGACGAAGGTCAGCGCGGCAAACAGCAGCATGGCACCTTGGGCGAAATTGAGCACGCCTGAGGTTTTGTAGATCAGCACAAAACCGATGGAGACCATCGAATACATGACGCCGGAGAGAAGACCGCCGACGAGAACTTCAGTGAAGAACAGCCAGTCGAAATCGGCCATCAGATACCCTCCCCGTCCTCATTCTCGGGCGCCACGCCCAGATAGGCGTCGATCACCCGCTGGTCGGCCTGCACCTCGTCGGGCGTGCCATCGGCAATCTTGCGGCCGTAATCGAGCACGACGACCCGGTCGGATAGTCCCATGACGACGCCGATATCATGCTCGATCAGGACAACCGTCGTTCCAAGCTTGTCCCGCGCGGCACGCACGAAACCGGCCATTTCGTTCTTCTCCGTCGCCGTCATCCCGGCCATCGGCTCGTCCAGAAGTAGGATATCCGGCTCGGCAACTAGCGCACGCGCAAGCTCGACCCGCTTCTGCAGACCATAGGGCAGCGTGCCGGCCAGCCTGTCGCCGACATGCGAGAGATGCAGGAAGTCGAGTACGTCCTTGGTGCGGCGGCGCGCGTCCAACTGTTCGGTCCCTGCCCGGCCGATGCCGACGATCTGTTCGACAAAGCTGGAGCGGGTCTTGTAGGCGCGGCCCGACAGGACGTTGTCAAGGACACTAAGCCCTTTGAACAGCGCCAGGTTCTGGAAGGTGCGCGCAACGCCATGGCGGGCGAGTGCCTGTGTGGGGACCTGGGCATAGTCGCGCCCGGCCAGTCGGATGCGGCCGCGATCCGGCCTGTAGACACCGCTGATCACATTGAGGATCGAGCTCTTGCCCGCGCCATTCGGTCCGATGATCGCGAGTATCTCGCTGCGTCCGACCGACAGATCGATATCCGTCAAGGCGACCACGCCGCCGAAGGACAGGCTGACATCGGACAGTTGGAGGACGTTCCTGTCCGTTCCAGCGACGCCCTGAGATATCCCGACCGCGGGGAGCGATTGCCCTTCGAGCCCGGCCAGATGTTCCTGAACATCGGTCGGAAACGGCGCTGATCCCAAGCCTCCGTAGGCAAATGTCATTGCGTGCATGCCCTTGTTCTCCGTTGCACACCATTAGGCCTTCCGGTCTGATGGGCGCACACCTTCCCCGCCACGAACCGCGGACCGGATCGCGTTCTTTCATTACCTGCGGCCGGGTCTACCGACCGACAATGATCATGGGCAATTACTCTGCTGCGACAGCCGTTTCTCCTCTGGCCACCTCAAGCTCCCGGATCAGTGGGATGACGTGCTTGCCGAAATATTCCACCTCTTCCTGGAAGTGCAGGAAGCCGAGCAGGATGAGATCGGCGCCAGCGCGCTTCAGGTCGACAACGCGCTCGGCCACCTGAAGCGGCGTGCCGATCAGATTGGAACGGAAGCCATCATTGTACTGGACCAGATCCTCGAAGGAGGACTTTGCCCAGTTCCCCTCGCCTTCCGGCGATGATTTTCCGGCGTTTTTCACCTCATGGCCAAAGGCGTTGACCGCTTCCGGATTGGCCTTCTCGATGATCTCAGCCAGAACGGCGCGGGCTTCTTCCTCGGTCTCGCGCACGATTGCGAAGGCATTGACGCCGACCTTGACGGAATGGCCGTTGGCCTTTGCCTTGCCTTGGATATCGTCCACCTGCTTGCGGATTTCTTCGGGCGTATTGCCGTTGGTGAAGTACCAGTCGGAGACCCTCGAAGCCATGTCTCGGGCCGCGCGCGACGAGCCACCCTGAAAGATCTCCGGCTGCGGATCGATCGGCTTTGGCTTCAGGGAATAATTGTTAAAGCGATAGAAATCGCCATGGAAGGTGAAGTTATCTTCCGTCCAGATGCCACGCAGGGCGCGGATGAACTCTTCCGAGCGACGATAGCGCTCGTCGTGATCCAGCCAGTGCTCGCCGATCGCATGGAACTCGCCGCGGAACCAGCCACTGACGACATTGACGGCGACCCGCCCATTGGTCAGGTGATTGATCGTGGCGATTTGCTTCGCGGCCAGAGTCGGGTTCCACGGGCCAGGGAGAATGGCGGCGATGACCTTGAGCGTCGTCGTCGATTCCAGCAACGCATGGCTGAAGGAAACGGATTCATGTTGGAACTCTGCGCCATAGCCTGCCGTGAAGCGAATCTGGCTCAGGGCATAGTCAAAGCCGCTGGCTTCGGCGATCTGCGCCAGCTTCCTGTTGTACTCGATCGTCCAGCTTGTGCGCTGTTCGATGTTCGAAATGACCAGCCCGCCTGAGACATTGGGAACCCAATAGGCAAATTTGACAGGCTCTCTGCTTGCATAAGACATGATATTCTCCCTCTTGGAAATTGTCAGGCCGAGGCCACGACGAGCGCTGGGCGATGGCCTGCGGAAGCAACCTGATGGGCGGCGGGCAGAACCTGCGCCAGTTCAGATACGGCGCGTTCAATGCGCCCGTGCACTGCAGAGTTGCTGATGTCGTAGTCGGTAAAGTCGGCTTCCGTGGCGTATATCGCGGTCGGCAGGGTGAGAGCATTGAAAAAGCCGAACAGCGGCCTCAGTTGATGCTCGGTCATCAAACCATGCAGCGGGGTTCCGCCTGTCGCCACGAGGATGACGCGCTTTCCGGTTAGCGCCCGGTAGTCAACGAGGTCGAAGAGATGCTTCAGAGCACCGGTGTAAGACGCCCGGTAGACGGGCGAGCCGACAACGAGGACGTCGGCCGCCTCGACGGCCTCAATGATCGCGCGGCCCTCGGCATCGAGCTGGTCGGCGCGCAGCGCTTTAAAAAGAGGAGGAGCAGCGTCCACCAACTCGATCAGCCGACCGTTCCCGCCCAAACGCTCCGTTGCCACAGAGACGACAGCATCGACCAGCGAGGCGGTACGTGAAGGACGTTTGACGTTTCCGGATAGACCGAGGATGGTTGGGCCAGTCATCTGAAGCTCCATTTCTCTATAATGTTTATAGATTATATCTAATCTAGATATTGAACAGCAATGGATTTTCAAATGACATGCAAGATTTGGAAAAGGACGCTTTCTTTGTAGCGGATGGTGAAAGAGGAAGTCGGTCTAGGCCGCCCCCTTCTCGGCGAGGCTGGCAGGTTACTTCTGGCCAGAATATCGCCATGCGCCTGTCCAGTTTGTTACCACTCGAGACACAGGCGAGGGACAGACTGCCCTGACGCTCGATCTCCGGCTGCATTTATCGAAAGCGTGGAGAATTTGCAGTGCAATCATCCCTAAACCGCGATCCGGGACAGACGAGGCCCATCTATCGACGTGTTCGGTGTTGTTGAAAACCTAGCGCGCAAAGGCATCGCCAAATGTTTTCAACAAACAGAACCGAGCCATAACCGACATGCGATGCCAGATGGCGGTTATGGCCATTGTCGTTATCAAGAGCCCGAAGCAACCTTTACGTTGCCACCGTGGCCGCCGCCGCCGAAGACCTGTGCTTTTCCGAAGGACGAGCGGATTTGGCCGCGCGGGCCTTCCAGGCCGATTTCCGGGAAGAGAAGTTCGGAGACCCGATAGGCTTCTTCCAGATGCGGATAGCCCGATGCTATGACGGTATCGATGCCGATATCCTGATATTCGCGCAGGCGCGCTGCGATGGTTTTGGGCGAACCCACCAGCGCCGTACCCGCGCCGGAGCGCACCAGACCGATACCGGCCCAAAGGTTCGGTGAAACTTCCAGCTTGTCGCGGCGCCCGCCATGAAGGGCCACCATGCGCGCCTGACCGACAGAATCGGAATTCTTCAGGAAGACCTGCTGTGCGGCGGCAATCGTTTCATCGGAGAGTTTGGAAATCAGCCGATCTGCCGCCTCCCATGCCTCGTCATCCGTCTCGCGCACGATGAAATGCAGGCGAATGCCGAAAGTGACCTCGCGACCGACGGCAGCAGAGGCTTTACGGACCTTTTCGATCTTTTCGGCGACCTGTGCCGGTGGCTCTCCCCAGGTGAGATATTTGTCGATGATGCCAGCCGAGAAATCGATGGCCGCATCGGATGAGCCGCCGAAATAGATTGGTGGGCGCGGTTCCTGCACAGGCGGCAGGCCGAGTTCGGCATTGTGGGCCTGAATATATTTGCCATCCAGATGCGCGCTTCCGGTTTCGATCAGCCTGTTGAACACCTGGAAGAATTCGTCCGCATGGTCGTATCGTTCGTCATGCGGCAGGAAAATGCCATCGCCCGCCAGTTCCTGCGCGCTGCCGCCAACGACGATGTTGAGAAGCAGCCGACCGTTGGAAACGCGGTCCAGCGTTGCGGCAAGACGTGCATAATAGGCGGGGGAAGCGACGCCGGGGCGGATGGCAACAAGGAATTTGAGGTTTTCGGTATAGGCGGCCAGATTGGCAGCGAGAATGAAGGATTCTTCGCACGCCACGCCGGTTGGGATCAGCACGCCGGAATAGCCGAGACGATCCACCGCCTGCGCGATCTCGCGAAAATAGGCGGGGTCTGAGGGGCGGGAAAGATCGTCCGACCCGAGGTAGGAACCGTCGCCGGACGACGGGATGAACCAGAGAAAATCGAGAGGTTGTTGGGTCTTGGTCATATTACCTATCCTTACTGTCAATCAAACCGCCAGACGACGGGAATGAGGTTCTGAAATCGTGTGATGTGTGGTGGTGAGGCCAGCGGCCACCTGTCGGGCAACGAAGACGGCGTGTTCCGTCACCTGCGGCAGGCCCATCAGTTCTCCGAAGGTCCCACGCGCCAGCGGTCCGGCGACCAACAGGTTTTCGACCGGCTCGCCTTCGCTGTTCAGTGCGCGGGCATCGAGATTGCAGGCGATGCCGAGACCGGTTTCGCAGGCGCCGATATGGCCTTGTTCTGCAAGCCCGGCCAGAAACGGTTGAGACTGCAAAATATGGTCATGCGCCGGGCCTGTCGTCACCACGATGGCATCGAACAGATGCTCTTCAAGGTCGGGCTTGTTGCGTTGAGACAGCGTAACGCGGAAGGCTTCGCCCTCCTGCGCCACTTGCTTGAGCCTTGCTGCACAAATGCTCAAACGCCTGGCTGCAACAGCCCGGTCAAGCGCATCTTCCACTTGCGGCGCGATGCGAAAACGGTGTGCATCCCAGAACGGACGCGCAAGCCGAACGATGCGCCGCCGCTCGATGACGGGAAGCGCCCGCCATATGGCGAAGGCCTGCGCACGCACGGCATCCAGAACCGCATGCCACGTCAAGCCCTGCGCTTCTGCCTCCCTGATGGAACGGCGGATCGTGTGCAGCAGCGCCGAGGCCGTGGTCGAAGGCTGTGACGAAAAATCGCCGAACGGCTCCTGCACGGCGGGCGCGTGGCCGCGCGAGCGCAGCCCCCGACGCGACACCGACAGGATCGTGCCTTGATGGCCCCGCTTTTCCAATGACACGACGACGTCGGCAGCGGTCAGCCCGTTTCCGAGGATCAGCACGCGGTCGTCAGGTTCAATCGCAAGAAGCGCTGCGGGAACGGTCACATCGGCAACCAGTTTCGGGTGGGTGGCAAATGGCAACAACGGGCGAAGCAGCGCAGGCGAGGGATGGCTGGCCGCCAACACCACGAACTGCGCCTGAACCTCCGCGTTCTGACTGTCCGTGATATGCCAGTCCGAGCCCGAGGATGTGATGGACATGACTTCGGCTCGGCGGTGTTCGACAGCGCCTGATGCCAGCAATGGTGCGATTTCCGACGCGACGTAATTCCCGAAAACCGCGCGGCGCGGATAGGGCAGGCCATCGCGTCCGATGAGTCCTGCATCCGTCATGTTTTCATCCGTTGTCGCCAGATACCGAAGAAAGCTCTCGGGATCGTCGGGATAAATCGACATGCGCCCGGCAGGCACGTTGATGCGATGCGCGGTGTCTTCTGTGCTGTAGGCAAGACCCGCTCCTAGACGCTCACGCGGCTCATAGACCACGATGCGCGCTTGACCGGCGCTGAGAGCGCTCAAATGCAACGCAAAAGCCGCTCCACTAAAGCCACCGCCGATAACGGCAACGACCGACAACTCGGACACTTGCGGCATCTTAAACTCCAACATCGAATTTAAACGTTGCGCTCATGCACTGGCACTGCGTTTGGCATCGGAAAGAGACAAGGCCAGAAGCTCCGACAAATGCTTGCGCAGGGCCGCAAACTCCGCCGATGTCCGGACCCGCTTGCGCGGCAGATCGACGGAGACTTCCTCAAGAATCCGGCCCGGAAAAGGCTGCATGACGACGATACGATCGGCCATGATGATGGCCTCCTCGATATCGTGGGTCACCAGCAGCATGGTCGAACCCGCCTCGCTCCACAGATCGACCAGATGGTCTTGGAGATCGGCGCGGGTCATGGCGTCGAGTGCGGAGAAGGGTTCATCGAGCAGAAGCACCGATGGTGTCGTGACCAGCGCTCGTGCCAGCGCAACGCGCTGCGCCTGCCCGCCCGAAAGCTCCTTGATCCAACGTGTCTCGTAGCCTGAAAGCCCGATCTTCTTCAGCACCTGCCGCACCCGGTCGCGGCGCTGTTCGGCATCAAGGGATGACAGGCCAAAGCCGATATTGTCGGCCACCGTCAACCAGGGGAACAGCCGTGGCTCCTGAAAGACGATGTTGACCAACGGGTCCGGCTCCACCAGGCGCTTGTTGTCCAGACGTATGTCGCCGTTGCTGGGGCTTTCCAGCCCCGATAGCAGGCGCAGAAGCGTGCTCTTGCCACACCCGGAACCACCGATCACGGCGACGACCTCGCCTTCGCGCACGCTCAACGAAAAACCATCGAGCGCATGCGTTCCGTTGGGATAAACCTTGGAGAGATTGCGAATATCCAGCATCATCGCAACCCACCATGCGTGTCCTGCCAGCGCAGGAAGGGCGCGCTGACCAGAATGAGAATGCTATCGGTGGCCTTGCCGACGATAGCGAAAATCAGAATGGCGGCCAGAATCTGGTCAGGTTTTCCCAGTTGCTGACCATCGACCAGGAGGTAACCCAGTCCTTCGGATGCACCCATGAACTCTGCGGCGACGACGAACATCCAGCCGAGACCCAGCCCTGATCTCAGTGCGAGCACATAACCCGGCAGGATCGATGGCAGCAGAATGCGGCGCACGAGCTCAAAACCGGAGAGACGGTAGATGCGACCGACCTCGACGATCCGCCGGTCGACGCCGACGACGGCACCATAGACGCCGAGGTAGACGGGAAAGAACACGCCAACACCGATCAGGGCAATCTTGGAGGCTTCGAAAATGCCGAACCATAGAATGAAGAGCGGCACCCATGCGATGGATGGAATGGCGCGCAGCGCCTGCAAGGTGGGGTCGAGGATGCGCGCTACCCGCGGCAGAAACCCCGTCAGGGCACCGAGAAGCGTTCCGGCCACAGCACCCAGCGCAAACCCGAATAGCACGCGTTTCAAGGTGACCCAGATGTGAGTCAGGAGATCACCAGTTGTTGCAAGCTCCCGAACCGTTGCCAGTATCCGTGATGGCGGCGGCATCAGCCGCCCGCCAACGACACCGGCGCGCACCAGAAGTTCCCAACCGAAAATAACGACGATCGGAAATGCGATGCCGATCATGGGGTGATCAAGCAGCGAAAACCGGGGTTGCCGGTTTTCAGGTTTGTCGATGTCATCTTGCCGCTTCAGCAGCACACTATCCAGCAAAGCCATGGGATATCACTGACCCGCCGCAGGGGCGTAGCTCGTATCGATCAGGTCCGAGACCGTCGCCTTGACATCGACATCGGCTTTCACGACACCCGCTTTCTGAAGCGCCAGACCGGCCTCCTCGATGGTCTGGGCCTGCTCGTCACCGATTTTCGACCGGCTGAGATCGGTGCGTTCCAATTGACGCGCGATGACGGCATCCGGCAGTTTCGTGGCAGCCACGAGTGCTGCTTTAAGCTTGGCCGGGTCCTTGCGGGCTTCGTCGCGGGCGCGTTCATAGATTGCCAGAACGCGCTTGACGATCTCAGGGTGTTCCTTGGCAAACTCCTCGCGCACATTCAGCACGCCCCAGGAGTTGTTGGCGGGATTGCGATAAAACAGCGTATCGCCATCCTCAATTTCGGCAGATGCCATGATCGGGTCGAGACCGGCCCATGCATCTACATCACCGCGCTGCAAAGCCAGACGCCCATCGGCATGCTGCAACAGCACCAGCTTGATGTCCTTTTCGGTCAAGCCCTTGTCGGCCAGCGCGCGCACAAGGAAAATATGGGCGTCGGTGCCCCGTGTCGCGGCGACCGACTTGCCCTTCAAATCCTCGACCTTGGTAATGCCGGTATTCTTGCGGGTCACAAGTGCCACCCACTCCGGTTTTGAATAGACATAGATGGATTTGATGGGGTTGCCGTTGATGCGACCCACGAGTGCTGCCGCACCCGCCCGTGGAGCCGAAGTCGAGCGAGCTGGCATTGAGGAACTCCAGTGCCTTGTTGGAACCGGCAGACTGCACCCAGGTGATCTTGATGCCGTCCTTCTCGAATTCCTTTTCCAGCAGCCCATCACTCTTGAGAAGGAGGCTGACGGGATTGTAGGTCGCCCAGTCGATGCGGATCTCAGAAATGTCTGCGGCATGAGCCTGGCCCAGCGCCACAAGTCCTGCCAATGCACCCAACGCCGACGCAATCCATGCTCTCATGTCTCAATCTCCAAATTAGAGGCACAGCTTCCGGCAATTTCACCGAATTTGTAATCCGCACGCTTTCCAAATTTTGCGCGCTGAGAGGAATATCGGCCCTGTTAGAACGGGGTCGCGTAGTCGGAATATCTTGACGCGGCGTTCCATGCATTTGCCGATCTTCAGTTTCAACATGCCTGCGACTCACGTCTTCGGCGGGCCGAGCGGGTTGGTTTTCGACGCTGGCTAAGTCTCTTCCGACAGCTTCCAGTGCTCCAGAAATCCGCATAAGCACCGCTTTTGATCAGACCATTGGTCGCGAGTGTCAGGGTATCGACCAGCCCCAATCCTTTGAGCGTGGTGATGGCCACATCTGATCGTTCCTGCCATCGGACGGAGAGCGTGACGACGCGTTTGATGTTTTGTCTCGCGCGGCAATGAAGACAGGTGGGGCGGACGATAAGGTCAGCGCAGCTTGTTGCAAGGGCCACCAATTGAGTTGCCTGATCATCGTAACATGCAACTCGATAGTCATTTGAACCTTATAACGGCGTCACTTTGTGGGTCGTGCTTGGGGTTGGCCAAGACGCGGACAAGTGCGAAACGCGGTCCCACGCCTCAGGGAGCCGCAGATATGCCACTTATGACGTTAAGACTTGACGTCGCTGTGGACTAAGTTGCAATGGGAAGTGTATCAGCTCTTGATGGGAATCGAACCGGGGATCCGCGCCTTAGATACGCTAAGGGATTGGTAGTGCTGTGACTTCATACGCGAAGGACCGGCTGGAGTACAACCCTCTGTTATGGAACTTGTTGAGTTATGAGTAAGTAGTGTCGGGTGTCGAGGATTTTGTTGCGTCGGTCGAGTTATTGGAATGGTGAGTTTGAATACTCATGCCCCTGAACATCCAAGGGGAAAAGATAACGGTCCTTGGTTGCGCGCTCGTTATATGTCGGAGGCCAAACATCGAGATCTACACGTTGCAGTATTCTAAGTTGCAACATTGCGGGTTCTAATGGAACTTTTCGGCGCTTCACGCTTTTGCCACAATGATTGATTGTATTCCATTTAGTTTTTGAGAGCTGATTTGATATTTTGTCGCATCCGATCACCGGGGTTCCCCATGACCGACCAGCCTTCTTCATCCGATTTCATCCAAGCCAGCCGTGTTTTGAAGGTCAATTCGCCGCTGGGCGAAGACCAGTTGCTGCCGGAACGCATGGTGGTCAACGAAGGCGTGTCGCAGCTCTTCGAGATAAAGCTGAGTGTTCGCGCGAAGAAGGAAGCGGTCCAGCCGGAAGAGCTGATCGGTCGTCTGGTCGATGTCTCTGTCGAGGTCACTCAGGGCGATGGCGAAGAGGGCAGTGGCATCCGCCGTCCATTCAACGGTCTGGTCACGGAACTGCATGAGGGCCCACCGATCACCCGTGGCTTGCGCTCCTACGCCATGACCATCCGCCCGCAGATGTGGCTGCTATCGCGTCGTTCCGACTGCCGCATCTGGATGGACAAGACGACAGTCGAGATTGCCGAGACGCTGTTTTCCGAACACGGCATTCCGGCACCCGACACGTCGGGCATCATCAAGATGCCGCCTGCACAAAGCTACAGCGTGCAATGGAATGAGACGGATCTCGACTATCTCCTGCGTCGGCTGGAAGAGGATGGGCTGTTCTACTGGTTCAGCCATGAGGATGGTTCTCACAAGCTGCATGTGGCCGATAGCGCCAATGGCTGGCTTGGGCCATCGCCTGCCGCTGAAGGCAAAAGCAGGGTGAGACTGGCACAGGGCTCATCGGATCGCAACCACATCAATGACTGGGCCCGTCGCTTCTCCTACGTGCCGGGCCAGCGGGCGGGTGCAGACTGGAATTTTGAAACACCCTCCATGGTGCCGGGCTCGATGACACCGTCTCTGGTACAGATGCCGGATGCGACCAAGCGCGAGCTTTATGAATACCCCTCCCGCATCAAGACCGTAGCCGAAGCCGAACGCGCCCAGAAACTCAGAACCCAAGCCACCGAAGCCGATCACGACCGCGTCTTCGGCGGATCGACCTCGCGCATCCTCGAAGCCGGTCGCCGCTTTACCCCATATGAGGTGGCGCATCCCGAGCATGAGTATGAAGAGCATGTGATCATCAGGGCGAGCCATACCGTCGTTGACCGTTCCTATGAGACCAACAGCAACGAACCGGAATACCGAAACCAATTCGAGGCGATCCCCTCACGCGTGCCGCTGACGCCGCATCGCTCGACCAGGCGCCCGAAGATCGAGGGCACGCAGGTTGCCATCGTCGCCGGTCCCGAGGGCGAGGAAATCCATCCGGATCAATATGGCCGTATCAAGCTGTGGTTCCCATGGGACCGCAAGGCGAAAAAGGACGGGACGGATACGTGCTGGGTGCGGGTAAGCCAAGCGTGGGGCGGAGGCACATGGGGTGCGCAGGTCATCCCCCGCATTGGCATGGAGGTGATGGTCGCCTTCGTCGATGGTGACCCGGACCGCCCGTTGGTGACAGGCGTGGTCAACAATCCATCCAACTCCGTTCCCTATGACCTCCCCGCCAACAAGACGCGAATGGTGCTCCGCTCCAATACGCACAAAGGGCAAGGCTTCAACGAAATCACCTTCGAAGACGAGGCAGGCAAAGAGAACCAGTTCTTTCATGCGCAGAAGGACCAAACGACACGCGTGTTGAACGACCGCACCAAGCGCATCGACCGGCATGAAGTCGCCTCCGTTGGCGGCAACCGCGCGGTAGAAGTTTCTGGCAACCAGAAACACGAGATCGGCGGATCGGTGAACACGGTCGTCGGTGGCACCGGACCGATGGCGATGATGGCTATGGCGGGGGTCCAGGCGCTATCGGGCCAGACGGCAGGGCTGCTCAGCCAAGCTGCCCAGATCGCAGGCGGCGGTGGCCCCGGCGTGGCAGCATTCGCCACGTCACTTGCCTCATCGGCGCTCGGCTTCCTCGGTGCTGGCGGCATGTCGTCACGGGAGGGTATAGTCTCAGGCCCCAGCCCACGTTCTGATGCAGGAACGGCACTTGCTAGTTCTGGTACGGGCGTTGGCACCGATGCCTCAGGGCTATTCCCCCTCCCCGGCATCATGAACACGATCGTAAGCACCTTCAAGTCGGATAGCGTCGGTGTGGCTCGCGCCGAACAAATCGGCGTCAGCAAAGTGACAAACGTTGGACAGACGTACATCACCAATGTCGGTAAGGAACAGCGAACGACGGTGGGCCAGAAGATTGATGTAGAGGCGGGCGAATTATACCGGCTCATCGCAGGCAAGGCATTCTATGGTGAATCAAAAGTTTGGCAGATTTATTCCGATGACACGATTCTTCTTTCAACGCCCGGCGGCTACATAGAATTGAATAAACAAGGAATAAGAATACGGGGCAGGAAAGTCGATATCGAAGGTAACCAAATCAATTTCGCACGCGGCGGACCGGGTGAAGGCGCGTCTTGCCTCCGTGATATGGCAAAATCCGCCACTCCATTCGTTAAGGCGTGATAGAGGAAATTTTGCTGGATGGACTTTGACTTCCCAAATAGTGAAAACGATGGATCGCAACCGCATCAAGCGGGATCGTACATGCGGGGGCCACGAGACCTCGATAAGCTCTGTCAGCAGTTGATTGATGCTGGAAGGCCAACATTCGCTGTTTTAGATGGGGCAAAGTTCTCCGACCTGCCGAACGCGTTACTGAGGAACCGTCTTGTCAGTCGACCGTTGTACGCGGATCGCGGCGGACAGATCAGAGACTTTGACCTGACATCACCTCAAATGATCTATCTCGATAGATCAAGGGATGATGGACCGGAAAATGATGATGCCCCCTGCAAACCGCGCATTTTGGGTGCGGTTTCAGAACTGATGGAGGATTGCTCTGCTGGAGTGTTCTGGTCCTGCCACAGAGGTGGAGACGAGCTGTTCCGCCATCTAAGGAAGATTAATCGCGTACGCGTGGAAGCTGGCCATCTTCCGGTGGCTCAGGAAAATCGTGTTGTTTCAAATCAGGATGAGTTACTTCTATTTCGCCATGCCGATGCGAACGTCATGGCTCAAATACTTCCAGTGTTACCGGACCGGGAACTGGAAATTTTGATGGGGCCTGCCGAGGAAATTAATTTCGTTCCCGATATGGTTTGGTCGATTGGACAAGCGCACCACTTCACTTTGACGAACCCTCGGCGCACCCCGCCTGATGGAGGCGTACTGAGATTCCACGACTCAATAATGCACGCCATCGAAAAACGGCGTTCAATCGGCGTAATTCGACATTTGATAGTGGCCTGTTCCGACCATCTTGAGAAATACGGACAGGATTACAAAGGCTTGGTAATCGCGGCTTATCACCGCGGCGTTACTTACGGTCTCGAAACACTCGAGGACTTCGAAACTTTTGTACGCACCGAGTGCGAATACGGACCACGGTTTGAACTGCAACCCGGTCACGAAGAGGCTGAGTATACGCTCGCCCGCTCCAGCAAGTCACCTACGGAACGGGTGTACTACGCTAGACGAGCCTGTATCGACGCCGCATCTCGGTAGCGGATGCAACGATGAAATTTCGTCTAGAAGATAAACAACAAGGAGATGCACGGTGAGTGAAATCTGGACTATTCATCCCAATAAGGGTCTCGGACCATTGGAATTTGGCATGACGCATGCTCAAGTCTCAAAATTTGAGAGTGTCATGGGGCCGCTTGACGAAACCACGCAAGAGACCTTACCGGACGGCAGTGTGGCAGTTAATGAATTTCGTGATCGCGGCACTCCCCTGTGCTCATTTCAGAAAGGGGTTCTTACATTTATTTCGATCGGCCGCTCCGACATAATCGATGTCCGTTTCCAGGATGTGTCACTTTTCAGTGATGATCCAAAGCGCGTCTATTCGACACTTGGAAGAGCGGCAGGTTCAGTCTTCTGGCATCATAATAAGGTGGTCATGCCATCACTTGGATTGGAGCTACTTGGTTTCGTGATTGACTATGCTCCCAAAGGAAAGCCGCCTATTTTTGTAGGCAAAAACACAGGCTTTACGTGGCCAGAGATAGCTCTTTTCCAACCGGGCCGCGAGACATTCAAAGAAGAGCACTTGATCGAGATTTCAAGCGAGGCCGATTGATGTCTCATTCCGTCAGAGATTGACAGAGTTAGCGTGGAGATAAGAGGCCATGGTGCGTGCCTGTAGTACTTGTAACAGAGGTTGTGGCAACGGGGTTGCGCAGACCCGGCGGGCCGACCCGGTTTTTCGCGAAATGTGCGCAATTCTTTGCAAGGTCAGAACTGAGGCATGCCTAGGGATCTTAAAACCGGAGCCCGGTAAAAAGAACGTTCAACTCTCACGCATAGCTGAAGAGCGCGCGAAGGCTTCTGAAGAGCTAAGGGATAAGATTCGGCGAAAATACGGAACTGGTGCCGTCGGGCATGTTGCGAAGCAACGTCTTGTTCCATTCTCAAGTAAGATCGCCCGGCGGGCGACAGCGTCGGCAGATGCTATCAAAAGGTACGTCGCGCCGATCCGTGATAAAATCATGCGAGAAGCAGCCAATGCGGTCGGTCGTAAAGCCGCGAAGAAAGTCGCAACGGCTTGGATGAAGTTCGTTCCCGTCCTCAACGTCCTGTCCACGGCGTACGACATCTACGATCTCGCAAGCACCGGCTACGACATCTACAAGATGGTCGATGAACAGCTCGGTAAATATGCGGGCAATGTTTATGAGACTTTTCCGGACCTAGCGATTGAAGGCTCAGACGGAAAGTTGAAGGACATTTACGATTTCAAATTCGATGGCGATCGTTATCGCAACCGCCAAGACGAGCTTTATGATGAGGCAATGCGCGGTGAAGGCGTCCAGAATCCCAATGTTAAAGAAAACGGAACCGTAAGTCCTAAGACCTGTGAATGCGATGGAGCCAAGTCACCCACCGACGTCATAGGCTAATGCCGTTAAAAGGAACCACACATCATGAGAAAATACAATTTTCCTGTATCGTTTGTGCCTTTGTCAGAGGGGACGTTGTGCCGGGTTGTTTTGGACGAAAGGTTCAAACCTGAAGAACTCATCAACGATTACCCTAAAAACATCACGTCGCGGTATCTGAACGACGTGTTGGGCCAAGGACGACCGATTGCAACCTTCCGAGTTGCCGCGGACAACAGTATCGAAGTAACCCTTGATCAGAAAATTTCGGTTTCCGATGTGGACCGGGCAATCACGCTCAATCTCCTTGATTTCGGTCAGGATTATGAGTCCGCACGTTCGACTACTATCAAGGAAGCAATCTTTTACACTGAAGCGCCTGAAACAATGTCCACTGACAAACTGCAAGCGGCGCTTGAGATAGCGAACCAAGAAGCAGGCATGTTCATGACAGCACGCTTGATGGAGTTTCCGCCGAGCGATGAAGTGCTCGCATCGAAGTGGCCGCAGGACTGGGTTGAAGATCAAAAGTATGACTGGCCAGGTTACCACTTTTTCCACTTTTCGATTGAATATGGAAAGGGCTTAACGAACCAGGACACAGATTTCGCAGATCACTTTTTGAATGCTGCACATGATGTAAATATGTGGGACGGCTATAATCCAGGCATGAGCGCTGCTGACTCTGTAGCGTCTGGACGAGCCGGACTGAGCTTCGAGGTAGATGTCCAAGGCAACAAGATCATATACGTGGTGGAACGGTCGCCTTGTGATCCCGCGCTATCGGTTAAACTGCTCGTTGAAGCCATGAGTGAACGGACTGGAGATTGGCCGACGCGCTGGGACATTGCAGTTGAACCTGAGGACTGACGGTAACGCCAAACGATAGTCACCGGAGAAGACATTGACACATCCAGTTACCTTAAAAGGCCATATGCACGTTTGCCCTAGTGTCGATCCAGGGCCAAAACCTCATGTGGGAGGGCCAGTCATATCGACCCAACAGAACTTCGTGAAGGTCAATGGCGTGCCTATCGCAACTGTGGGAGACAGCTTGCTCTGTACGGGCGTGCCAACTACGTCTGACAAAATCACGAGCGGGTCCTCTGTCGCAAGCATTCAGGGCAAGAAGATTGCCCGCATCGGCGATTCGTGTGCCCACGGGGGCCGCTTGGTTGAAGGTGTTTCGTGGATTACGTTCGAGTGAACAGTGTTTGGTCCACCGGCCTCTAGCAGGCATGATGCACTTGACCTTCTCGATAGATCAATAGAATGGGCAGTGGCGATTTGACAACGAACCTACAGTCTTCCGAGGGATCACCTCAGTACCACGAAGACGACATGTACGCCATCCACCGCGTGGATGCGGACCGGCACGGCCAGAATGCTTGGCGGGTCAACTTTTCGCGTGGCGGCAAAACGTTTCAGATGACGTTTAGTGACGGCACCTATGGTGGAAATGAACAGGCGCTAACCGTCGCCAAGGCCTACCGCGATGCCGTTTTGAGCGTTGTTCCGCCTTTGACGAACAAGGATATGCGCATGCAGGTGCGCAAGAACCGCTCTGGAGGAAGCAACTTGCCTGGCGTCTATTATGTACAGCCTGGTGAACATTATAAAGACGGCGCATGGATCGCTCGGATTGAGGTACAGGTTGAGGATCAGGCGAATACCTCTGCAACGAAAAGACGCCGCAAAGCTATCTCTCGGACTTTCAACATCGGCAAATACGGGTACGACGAAGCGAGACGGCTCGCGGAAGAAGAGCGAATCCGTATGGTGCTTGCTGTCGACGACGGCGACGAACCCGCTCTTCGCAGCCCGCACGCCCTCCAACTGCATCGAAAATTGAGCGATGCAGACGATTGATCACACAGGCAAGAGTTCCCCCCTCTGTATGATATCCAAGGGCATTGATATGCCGCGAGACGGCGGACTAGGTGCCTTATTGAAAAGCCAGCTACTCGCGCCCATATCGCAATTGTGTGAGCAAAAATCAACAATTTTCGCCGATTCCAGTCCGGTAGCGAGGTTACGACAGTGCGCCCTCAATGATCTCGATTTTCTGCTAGACTTACGCCGCTAGTCTAGATTTGAGCGATGGTTTACCTCGCCTTGAGTGGAATCGAACCTCGCTACCCTAGTCTCAGTGGCCATATTTACCCATAATTTTATAGTCCGATCAGATACTTGATCTTTGATTGGCCGTAACGGAACGCCTCGAGGCTTTTGACGCGGTACAATACCGCGAGAAAAGCTGACATTGGCAGAAATTCAGCACCGTTAAACCGCGATCGAATGCCGTATCTTGTCCTTTTCGA
>JAAIGE0100829192.1_pt1 | contig 31674 bp, 32 predicted proteins | sample 6487951 | NCBI WGS metagenome assembly JAAIGE01 (sample SAMN13974128, study PRJNA590717) | phyllosphere metagenome | biome: tomato field; feature: multiple bacterial spot infested tomato fields; material: tomato leaves; isolation source: leaves from tomato fields | host: Solanum lycopersicum ...
CCGCGGTCCCGCTCTCGAGCGTCATCGGATCGCCGGTCTCGGGGGCGTTGCTGGGCCTCGACGGGGTCTGGGGCTTCAAGGGCTGGCAGTGGCTCTACGTCCTCGAGGCGCTGCCCGCCGTCATCCTCGCGGGCATCGTCCTGGCCTTCCTGACGGACCGGCCGGCGCAGGCGGGCTGGCTGCCCGAGGACGAGCGCGCGTGGCTCACCGAGCGCCTCGCGCAGGAGCGGCGGGCGCGCGAATCCGCCCGTCGCTACAGCGTCGCGGAGGCGCTCCTCGACCGGCGCGTGCTCGCCGTCGCCTTCGTGTATTTCGGCAACGTGGCGCTGCTCTACGGGCTCAGCTTCTTCCTGCCGCAGATCGTCAAGGGCTTCGACCTCACGAACCTCCAGACGGGTTTCGTCAGCCTCATCCCCTTCGCGATCGGGATCGTCGGCATGCTCGCCCTCGGGCGCTCCTCGGACCGCAGGGGCGAGCGCAAGGGGCACGCGGCCTTCGCGCTGCTGCTCGCGGCCGGCGGCACGGCCGCGGCGGCGCTGGTCTCCGATCCCTACGCCAAGATGGCCCTGTTCAGCGTCTCGGCCTTCGGAATCTTCGGCGGCCTCCCGGTGATCTGGACGCTGCCCACCGCCTACCTGTCCGGCGCCGCGGCGGCCGGCGGCATCGCCATCATCAACGCCCTCGGCAACCTCTCCGGCTTCGCCGCGCCCTACGCGGTCGGCGCGATCAAGGACGCCACCGGCACCTTCACGGGCGGCCTCCTCCTCATCGCGGCGGCCGGCCTCGCCGCCATGGTGACGGTCCTCTGCCTCACCCACGACCGGCACTTGGAGCAGGCCGCGGCGCGCGGCGCGCGGGCGGCGGAGTAGGCGCGGCGGGGCAGACGCGGCGGGGCAGACGCGGTGGGTGAACGCGACCCGGGGGGAGGGGGCAGCGCCGCCGCCCCGCCGCGCCCGGGTGGCGGGCGGCCGCCGATCGACCTACGGTCGCGTCGCCATGTCGTCCCGGCGGAGGCCGTGTCGCGGGGCCGCGCGCCCCCCGGGACACGCCGTCCCCGGCGCCGTCCCCGGCGACGCCCCAGTTCGAGCCCATCGGAGCAGCCCATGAACGCCCCCGTTCCCGCCTCGCGGACCCGCCCGGACGCGGCGACGATCGCGGGTCTCACCGAGGCCCTGCGGGCCGTTCTCGGGGACCGGGTGACGGCGAGCCCGGCGGTGCGCGAGCAGCACGCCAACCAGCTCACCTGGGCGCCGTGCGAGCCGCCGGACCTCGTGGTCTTCCCGCACTCCACCGCGGAGGTGCAGGCCGTCGTGCGCGCCTGTGCCGAGCGCGACGTGCCGATCGTGCCCTACGGCGTCGGCACCTCCCTCGAGGGCCACGTCAACGCGCCGTTCGGCGGCGTCTCGATCGACACGGGGGCGATGAACCGCGTCCGCGCGGTCCATGCCGACGACCTCGACTGCACGGTCGAGGCCGGCGTCACCCGCAGGGCGCTGAACGCGTACCTGCGCGATACCGGCCTGTTCTTCCCCATCGATCCCGGGGCGGACGCCACGATCGGCGGGATGGCGGCGACGCGGGCGTCGGGCACCAACGCCGTGCGCTACGGGACGATGAAGGACGCGGTGCTCGGACTCACCGCGGTGATGCCGAACGGCGACATCGTCACGACCGCCCGGCGGGCGCGCAAGTCGTCGGCCGGCTACGATCTCACCCGGCTCCTCGTCGGCTCGGAGGGCACCCTCGGGATCATCACCGAGGTCACGCTGCGCCTGCACGGCATCCCCGAGGCGATCTCGGCGGGCATCTGCCCGTTCCCCTCGATCAAGGCGGCCTGCGACGCCACGATCCTGACGATCCAGTCCGGCATCCCGGTCGCGCGCATCGAGCTGCTCGACGAGGTGCAGGTGGCGGCCTGCAACCGCTACTCGAAGCTCGCCCTACCGGAGACCCCGCTGCTCCTCGTCGAGTTCCACGGCACGGACGCGGGCGTGCGCGAGCAGGCCGAGCGGTTCGGCGAGATCGCCGCCGATCTCGGCGGCGGCGTGAACGGCTGCGGCATTGCGCGGGATGCGGCGGGCCGGGGACTGCGCGTGCTGCTACTGGAGCGCGGCGACCTGGCGCAGGGAACATCTTCCGCCTCGACCAAGCTGATCCATGGCGGGTTGCGCTATCTGGAGCATCGCGAATTCGCACTGGTGCGCGAGGCGCTGGCAGAGCGCGAACGGCTATGGGGGATCGCACCCCATATCATCCATCCGATGCGGTTCGTATTGCCGTGGACGAAGGGCCTGAGGCCGCGATGGATGCTGCGCGCGGGTCTGTTCCTGTATGATCATCTGGGTGGGCGTCGCACGCTTCCCGCGACGGAGAGTATCGATCTTCGGGTGCATCCGGCGGGCGCGCCGTTGCAGCCGGCGTTCAAGACCGGCTGGGCCTATTCGGACGCCTGGGTCGATGACGCGCGGCTGGTCATCCTCAATGCCCGCGACGCCGCGGACCGGGGCGCGGATATCCGGCCGCGTTGCGAGATGTTGTCGGCGAAGCGCGCCCGCGATCGCTGGACAATTCAGACGCGCCAAGGCACTTTCGACTCGCGGATTCTGATCAATGCCGCTGGTCCTTCCGCGCTCGCACTGCTTGGCCGTGCGGGTGTGCCGAGCGATCGCCGGATGCGGCTGGTGCGCGGATCGCACATCGTCGTGCCGCGCCTGTTCGACCATGACTTCGCCTATTTCTTCCAGCTGCCCGATGGCCGCATCTTCTTCGCCATTCCCTATGAGCGGGATTTCACCCTGATCGGCACGACCGACCGCGATCATGACGGATCGTTGGATCATGTCGCGGCGAGCGCGGAGGAGATCGCCTATCTGTGCGAGGGGGCGAACGGATATTTTCGTCGCGCGATTTCGCCAGCCGACATCATCTGGTCCTATGCCGGGGTTCGCCCGCTGATCGAGGACGGGTCGGGGCGGCCGGAGGCGGCGACGCGGGGTTATGACCTGCACCTCGACCATGACGGCGCGCCGTTGCTTTCGATATTCGGGGGCAAGATCACCACCTATCGCCATCTGGCCGAGGCTGCGATGCAGCGGCTGTCGCCGTTCTTGCCCGAAGCAGGGGCGGCGGACTGGACCGGTGACCAGCCGCTCCCCGGCGGTGACTTCGCCAAAGAAGGACTGCCGGATCTTATCGCGGGTCTTCGGCAGGATTATCCGTTTCTTGATTTCCCTGCCGCCGATCGTATCGGACGGGCCTATGGAACATTGGCGCGAACATGGCTTGGCGACGCAAAGCGCCTTGCCGATCTCGGCACGGATTACGGCGCGGGGCTGAGCGAGGCGGAGGTTCGCTACCTCATCGATCAGGAATGGGCGCGGGCGGCGGAGGACGTCCTCTGGCGGCGGACAAAACTGGGACTGCGAATGACGCCAAAGCAGGTGGACCGGCTGGAGCAGAGAATGCGGGAGAGGATATGACCGAACGGCTGTTGCTGGTACTGGATGAAGGAACCACCTCGACCCGCGCGATGCTTTACACGCCCGACGGCGGCAGGGTCGCCACGGCGCAGCGTGAACTCACCCAATATTATCCGCAGCCCGGCTGGGTCGAGCATGACGCGACCGAGATTTGGGAAAAAACGCTGGAATGCGCGCGCGAGATGGTGGCTCAGGCGGGCGGGGCGGACCGGGTCGCGGGGATCGGCATCACCAACCAGCGCGAGACGGTCGTTGCCTGGGACAAGCGGACGAGACAGCCGCTCGCCCGCGCGATCGTGTGGCAGGACCGGCGGACGGCGGATCGATGCGCGGCGTTGCGTGAGGCGGGGCATGAGGCGGCGGTTCAGGCGGCGACCGGCCTCATCATCGATCCCTATTTCTCCGCGACCAAGATGCGCTGGCTCATCGATCATGCGCCCGACGTCGCCGGGGCAGGGGATGCGCTGGCGTTCGGCACGATCGAAAGCTGGCTCGTCTGGAAACTGACGGGCGGCGCGCACCTGACCGATGCAAGCAATGCCAGTCGGACGCAGTTGATGCCGCTCGATGGCGGAACATGGGATGCCGGATTGTGCGATCTGTTTGGCGTGCCGTTGGCGGCCTTGCCGACGATTGTCGATAATGCCGGGGCGTTTGGCGAGACGCTGCCCGACCTGCTCGGCGGCGCGATCCCGATCGCGGGGCTGGCGGGCGATCAGCAGGCGGCGGCGATCGGGCAGGGATGTCTGAAAGCGGGCGATGCGAAGGCAACGCTCGGCACCGGAGCCTTCGTTCTTGCCGCGACGGGGCGGGATATTCCCCGAAGCGACCATCGGCTGCTTGGCACCCTGCTCTGCCAGTTGGACGGTGAGCGACGTTATGCGTTAGAGGGGTCGATCTTCGTGGCGGGCAGTCTGGTCCAGTGGCTGCGCGATCGGCTGGGCTTCATCGATCGGGCGGCGGATACCGAGGCGATGGCGCGATCGGTCGCGGACAATGGCGGGGTGTTCATGCTGCCTGCCCTGTCGGGTCTGGGCGCGCCGCACTGGCGGGCGGAGGCGACGGCGCAGATCGTCGGGCTGACCCATGCGACCGGGAAAGCGCACATTGTGCGGGCCGCGCTCGAATCGATCGCGCATCAGGTGCACGATCTGGCGGGTGCCTTTGCCGCCGATAGCGCGCCGTGGCGGACGCTGCGGCTGGATGGCGGAATGAGCGCCAACGACTGGATCGCGCAGGATATGGCCGACATGTTGCAAATCCCGGTGGAGCGCCCGGCGGACGTGGAGACGACGGCGCTGGGCGCGGCGATGCTGGCGGGCGTGGGCCTCGGATGGTTCTCCGATCTGGAGGCGGCGGCGTCGATGGCGTCGGCGCGGCAGAGTTTCGAGCCGTCGTTGCCGTCAGAGGTTCGGGCGGCGAGGCTGGCGGGGTGGGATCGCCTGGTCGCCGCGGAGATCGACCGGAAAAAGCGACAGTGAAATAGACAGAATTTGCTATTTGCGATAATTGCGTTTTAGGTAAGTCATTGTTATACAAATAATATTATATCGGCCATGTTGCGAAAATGCGCATTATGCGTTCGCAATAGCCGTTATGTTATGTTGTAACTTACGCCGGGCTCGCCTATGTAGCCGCAACCATGCCCGTCAGCCTGCGCCAAGCCCTGTCCACCGGCCGAGTCGATCGTATCGCGATCGCGCTGTCCGGGCTGTGCGTCGCGCATTGTTTCGTGACGGCGATGGTGCTGGGATTGCTCGCGTCGGCGGGCGGCATCTTCGAAAGCCCGATCTTCCATGAAGCGGGGCTAGTGATCGCAATCCTGCTGGGCGCGGTCGCGCTCGGCCATGGCGCGCTGATCCATGGCTATATGATGCCCGCGGCGATCGGATCGCTGGGGTTGGGCGTCATGGCGGGCGCGCTGACGATGGATCATGGCGCGCAGGAGAGCCTCTACACGCTGGCGGGGGTGGCGATCCTGGCGTTGGGGCATGACCTCAACCACCGGGCATCGCATTAGCCTCTTCCGCGCAGAGTTCCGCGTCATGTTCGATCCGGAACTATTGGTTGTAACGCGTAGGGGTACCTAGACCCGCGCGTGGTCGGTCCGGTGCTCACCGCTAATCCAGCGGACTGTTCCGGTGCTGGCGCGCATCACGACGCTTTCGGTCTTGAGCCGCCCGCCCGGCAGATGCCGCACCCCAGCGAGCAACGATCCGTCGGTGACGCCCGTCGCGGCGAAGATGCAGTCGCCCTTCACCAGATCGTGCAGGTCGTAGACGCGATCGAGGTCGGTGATGCCGGACTGTCGCGCGCGTGCTTTGTCATCTTCATTTCGGAAAAGGAGGCGACCCTGGAACTGGCCCCCGACGCAGCGCAGCGCCGCGCAGGCGAGGACGCCTTCGGGCGCGCCGCCCGACCCCAAATAGATGTCGATGCCCGTATCGGGATCCTTGGTTGCGATGACGCCCGCAATGTCGCCATCGGGGATCAGCATGATGCCGCAACCGATCGCGCGCAGCCGCCCGATCAGCTTTTCATGACGCGGGCGATCGAGGACGCAGACGATGATCTCATGCGGGTCGACCCCCTTCGCAGCGGCGAGCGCGGCGATATTGTCCTCCACGGATCGGTCGAGATGCACGACGCCTTCGGGATAGCCGGGGCCGATCGCAATCTTTTCCATATAGATGTCGGGCGTGTTGAACAGGCCGCCTTCCTCCGCGATGGCGAGGACGGAAAGCGCGTTGGGGCCAGCCTTGGCCGCGATGGTGGTGCCTTCCAGCGGATCGAGTGCGACGTCGATGCGCGGGCCGGTGCCGATCGCGTCGCCGATCTTTTGTCCGACATGGAGCAGCGGGACGTGGTCGGCATCCCCTTCGCCGATGACGACGGTGCCGTCCATGTGCAGCGTCCCGAACGCCCGGTGCATGGCCTCCACGGCGGCGGCGTCTGCGGCCTTTTCATCGCCGCGCCCGACGAGGCGGGAGGCGGCGATTGCGGCGGCTTCGGTCACGCGGACCGTTTCGAGCACCAGCAGGCGATCCAGCGTCGCGCTTCCCTGTACCATCCTTCATCCTCTTGTCTTTTATGCGGTTCCGATAGGCGGTCGGCACCGGCTTGTCGAGTTGCGTCAGGCGCGCTGCGATACGAACGTCATGCGCCATATTGATGACATGATGCGCCTTTTATCTTCGGCCTGTGACGCTGCGCCTGATACCGATGATTCTTTTGGCAACGCTGCCGGCATCGGTGTTGGCGGGTGAGGGGGACGATCGGCTGATGGCGGCCTATCGCGCCAAGACGCAGGTCATCAAGCCCTGCGATCGAAGCGGCGGCGTGATCGTGGTGTGCGGCAACCGGCAGGAGCGCAACGCGCGCGAACGGCTGCCGCTGCCGCGCGAGCCGGATGGAGACCGGCGGCTGGCAGGCGATGTACCGCGTGCGTCGTCCGCGCCTGTGCGGCAGGGCGGATGCGGTGTTTCGGGCGGCCAGGGGACCGAATGTACCGGCGGGTTGCCGGTGTTCGCTATTGCGGGTGCCATCATCAATGCGGGGCGGGCGCTGGTCGATCCCGACGCGGACCTGGCGCCGCCCCCGCCGCTGCCAGACCGGTTCAAGGGGACTGGGCAGCATTAGGCGCCCGTCGCTGTCTCAGTCGAGAATGTGCATCACCATCGGCGCGTCGAGCAGGCTGTCCGATCCCGATAGCCGCTCCAACGTTTCGCGCACGCAGCGTTCCTCGCCCGCATGGGTGACGATCGCAACGAGCACGCCGTCCGCCTGATTCGCACCGCGCTGGATCATGCTTTCGATCGAGACGCCCGCATCGCGCGTGGCGGCGGCGATTTCCGCCAGCACACCGGGGCGATCCTGCACCTTGAATCGCAGATATGCGCGACCGATACGCTGGCCCGAATCGGCGGTCTTTTGCGGCGAGAGCGCGGCGACCGGCATGGCAAAGGCGTCGCCATATTCGTCGCGTGCCACGTCGATGAGGTCGGCGACCACCGCAGATGCCGTCGGGCCATCGCCCGCGCCGCGTCCCTGGAAGAAGAGACGGCCGACGAAATTGCCCTCTGCAACCACGGCGTTGAGCGACCCGTCGACATGCGCGAGCGGGTGATCGAGCGGCACCAGCATCGGATGGACGCGCTGGAACAGGCCGCCATCTCCATTTTCCGCCATGCCGACCAGGCGGATGCGGAAGCCGAGCGCGGCGGCTTCGGCGATGTCAGCGGCGATGACGTGGCGGATGCCGGTGGTGGCGACCGCGTCGAAATCCAGTTCGGTGCCGAAGGCGAGGCTGGCGAGGATGGTGAGCTTGTGCGCGGCGTCCACGCCGTCGATGTCGAAGCTGGGATCGGCTTCGGCATAGCCCAGATCCTGCGCCTCCTTCAGCACTTCGTGGAAGTCGCGGCCTTCCTTTTCCATCGTGGTCAGGATGTAATTGCAGGTGCCGTTGAGGATGCCGTAGACGCGGCTGATCTCGTTGGCGGCGGCGCCTTCGCGCATTCCCTTGATGACCGGGATGCCGCCCGCGACCGCGGCTTCATATTTGAGCGCGGTGCCGCCCTGCTCGGCAAGGCGGGCGAGGTCGAGGCCGTGATGGGCCAGCATCGCCTTGTTGGCGGTGACGAAGGGCTTGCCGGCGGCGAGGCACTGGCGCGCGAGGGTGAGGGCAGGGCCATCCGACCCGCCGATCAGCTCGACCACGACATCGACATCGTCGCGTGTCGCAAGCGTCGTCATGTCGTCCACCCATTCGTAGCGGGACAGGTCGACGCCACGATCCTTCGACCGGTCGCGCGCGGAGATGGCGACGACCTGGATCGGGCATCCGGCGCGGCGGGCGATCAGATCGCCGTTGGTCTCCAGCAGTCGAATGACGCCGCCGCCCACCGTTCCGAGGCCGACGAGCGCGACGCGCAGCGGGGCATGGCGGTAGAGATTGGACATGGCGGCTTTCTTCCCCAAGCGGATGACGGAGCCGCGCTGATAGCCGCCCCGGCGCGCCTGTCCAAGCAAAAGCGCCGGGTAGAGCGAACCGGGAAAGCGTCGTCGGGTGTCAGCCGGGCTTTTGCGTGCGACCGCAGAGGCCGATCGCGTCGGTCACCAGCTTGTAATCGGCGCGTGCGGCTTCGGCGTCGAGCGTGGCGAGGCTGCGGGTCGAGCGGGCGGGGAGTTCGGCGGGTAGGCCGCAGGCAAGCCGGTACCAGAGCAACGTGCCCGGTTCGGGCGGGCGGGCGGCTTCGTCCACGATCTCACCCAGCGCGACGGCCCATCGCGGCACCTGGCCGGGGCGGCGCAGGATGGAGAGCGAGACGGGGTCGCCATTTTGCGTGCGCAGGAAGATTTGCGTCTCGCCTTCACCTGCAATCGTGCCTGCGGAGTGGAAGGCGTCGCCCACGCCAATGATGCGGGGTGGAGCGTCGGGTGCGGCGAGCGAGGAGAGGATCGCCTTCACTTGAGCCGTCGTTTGCGCACTGGCGGGAAGCTGCGCATCGGGCTGGATCAACTGGATTTCTCCGGGGCGGGTACCGGGGCGTGCGAAGAGGATGACCTCCGCCTTTTTAAGCTTAGGCAGCTTGCCGCGCGAATCGAGGGGGGCGTCATAAAGATAGGTGACGCCGGGCGTGATGCCGCCATCGCCGCGAATCAGCGAGAGGACATCAGCCTCGATATAGAGCCTTTTGTAGCCGGCCGGCACAGTTCCGGCCTGCTCCGCCTTCAGTGCGATGATGTTGCGGATGCGCACATTTGCGACGAGCTGAGCCTGATCGGCGAGCGATACGATATCGGAATAGGACCGACCGGCGATCGCAGAAGGTGGTTGCGGTACCATCGCAGCTTCCTGCGCTAAGGCCGGGAAATTCCCCGGATATGCGGCGGAAATGAGGCACGCCGACAGCAGGCTGCAAATTTGAATGGTGGATTTCGCTTTCATCTTCGTCCTATAGTGTCAGCCAGTGGCAGCAATGTCACAGGCAAGTTCTTCCGCTATGAAAGTGTAACCGCAAATGCAGATATCGATAAAGCGTTTGCGTGCCACGATGCGCCGCGATAGGAGTTCGCTCGGTAGCAAATGAACGGATAGGGGCCAAAGGCGACCGGAACGCTCCGGTCCGCTTGGGCCGTTTTTGGCTGATTTGTATAAACCACTAGGTAAGATGAGTTAAGGAGTGTCGTTGCCGAATGGCCTATGCTGACCACTCGCAAGGATCGAGTCGCACGATATCGATCGTCATCGTCGCCCTGATTCACGCTGTTCTCGGCTATGCCTTCGTCACCGGTCTTGGCATGAAATATGTCAAAAAGGCGGCGGAACAGCTGAACGTGATCGACGTGAAGGAGGAGCCCCCGCCACCTGACGAGGAGCCGCCGCCGCCGCCGCCGGACAAGCCGATTGAGCCTCCGCCGGTCGTCGCGCCGCCGCCGATCGTCCAGACCCCGGCCCCCGCGCCGCCCATTCAGACGGTTCGCACGCCGCCGCCGGTTTTCAATCCGGTTCCGGTTGCCGCACCGCCGCCGCCGCCGGCTCCTCCGCCGCCTGCGGTCGCCGCCAGCCGCGCTTCGCCGCGCGGAAACCCTGGCAGCTGGGTCAGCGACGCCGACTATCCGAGCCGCGCGCAGCGTGAAGAACGTTCGGGTACAGCAGGGTTCCGCCTGAACATCGGTCCCGATGGCCGTGTCACCAACTGCACCATCACCTCATCGACCGGGCATCCCGATCTCGACGAGGCGACCTGTCGCCTGCTGCCGCGCCGCGCGCGCTTCACGCCGGCCAAGGGTAGCGATGGTCAGCCGATGGACGACACGTACAATGGTCGTATCACCTGGCGCCTGCCGGAATAATTCATACCGGGAAGGCGCGTGCGTTGCGCCGCCTTCCTCTTGCACGATCCTATTGAGAGGGAAGTCTTGAACATGTTGATGTATCTCGCAGCTGCGGCTCCCAAGCCGGAAAACCCGTATGGCCTGATGGAGGCTCTGGAACAGGGCGGCACCATCGCGTGGACGGTGTTCATCATCCTGTGCGCCATGTCGGTCGGCACCTTCTACATTCTGTTCACCAAGCTGATCGAACAGCAGAAGGTGATCAGCCAGGGCAAGAAGGTACGCGCCACGTTCTGGCGTTCGGCTTCGCTCCGCGAAGCGTCGGCCAAGCTGGAAAAGAACTCCGCCTACAAGCAGATCGTCGACGACGGTATCAAGGCTCAGGAAGAGCATGGCAAGCTGAAGGATCCGGTCGAAGCACATGACTGGCTGCACGGTTCGCTCGCTCGCTCGGAAGGCGCGATCAACTCGTCGCTGAACGGTGGCCTCGCGTTCCTCGCGACCGTCGGTTCGACCTCGCCGTTCATCGGTCTGTTCGGTACCGTTATCGGTATCTACCGCGCACTCATCAAGATCGGCGCTGCCGGTCAGGCTTCGATCGACGCCGTTGCCGGCCCGGTCGGTGAAGCTCTGATCATGACCGCGCTGGGTCTGGCCGTGGCCGTTCCCGCGGTGCTCGCCTACAACTTCCTGCAGCGCCGCAACAAGGCGATCGCAGAGCAGCTGAACGGCTTCACCGTCGACCTGCTGGCCTATCTGGTTTCGGACGGCGCTGTTAAGCCGACCGCTGCTCCGGCCGTTGCCGCTCCGGCTGCCAAGCCGGCCGCCGCTCCGACCAAGGCCTGATCGGTCTGAAAGACGCCGGCGAGGGGGCCGGTCGGCGGCTGCGACCGCCCGGTTCCCCGCCGACCATGGCTCCGGATGACCACAATGGCGACCGGACGCCATCGACACCAAGGTTAGGATAATATCAATGGCAATGAGTGTTGGCTCAGACGGCGGTGACGACAAGCCGATGTCCGACATCAACACGACGCCGCTCGTCGACGTCATGCTGGTGTTGCTCATCATCTTTCTCATCGCGGTCCCGGTCGTCGTCCAGTCGGTCGATCTCCAGCTTCCCAAGGTGGCGTTCGAGCCGACCACGACGAAGCCGGAAAATGTGTCCCTGTCCGTCACGACTGCCAGTGATGGCAAGTGCGCGGTCTTCTGGGGCATGACGCCGGTCACTTCGAGCGAACTGCTCGATCGTGCCGTCGCCAAGCTGGAAGCGGACATCAAGAAGGCAGGTGGCGTTGCGAACCTGAAGCCGGAGGATCTGCCCGAAGTGCATATCCGCGGCGACATCAATACGCCCTACCGCTGCATCGGTGGCACCATCTATACGATGCAGCGCGCCGGTTTCCCGAAGGTGGGCTTCATTTCCGAACCGGAACCCGGTTCGAACAACGCCCGTCTGTAATCGGCCGATATAAGGAGAACTCGCCATGGCAATGAGTGCCGGCCGCGATGACGGCGAACCGATGGTGGAAATGAACACGACGCCGTTGATCGACGTCATGCTCGTTCTGCTCATCATGTTCATCATCACCATCCCGATCCAGACCCACGCGGTGAAGATCGACCTGCCGCAGAACGCGCCGCCGACAGACAGCGTGATCGACCCGGTCAAGAACAAGGTCGCGATCGATGCCGGTGGCGTGATCACCTGGAACGGTGCTTCGATCGATCTGCTGACGCTGCGTCAGTATCTGCAGCAGTCGCTGCGTCTGCCCGTCGAGCCGGAACTTCAGTTCCAGCCGAACGCGGCGACCCGCTACGTCGTCGTCGACGAGGTTCTTGCGGAGATCAAGCGTGCGGGCGTCACGAAGCTGGGCTTCGTGGGCAACGAGCAATATAGCGCCTTCTGATCGCTCAAAAACGGACGCGGCGTCAGGACTTCCCTCTGTAACGCGGCATCCCCAAGCGATTGCGAAGACGATATGATCCAGAAAAGGGTCGCCTTGTGCGGCCCTTTTTTGTGCGCGGAGTTAGTGCAATTTGCACATGCGGCTGAATTCGACGGCGTTGAAGGGCAGGACGCGAAAGATCGGCTGCCTTGACGCATCGGTTTTGCGCAGAGCGGCGTTGTCGGGTAGTGGCTCTTTGTCCGGGCTTGGACCGCTGGTGATGGAAGCGGGCATCTTTGCCTTTTTGCCTTGGTGACGATCTCCAGCACGGTCGCCGAGTTTCATGGCCGTTGGGTCGCAACCCGGCTCATGCAGGGCATATTGTACCGGTCGGCGAGACGAACTAATCTCTCGCTGCTTTTGGGGGACGAGAGCGGCGCGGACGTTTCCGTTGCCTGCGGCCGATTAAACATTTGCTTACCGTGCCGGGTTAAAACGGACGCACGATGATTGATGTGCAGACGATGGCCGGAAACAGGACACTCCCGACGGAACGAAGAGCGACGGCAGCGCGGAGCCATGTACGGATCGCCGTGCGCGTGCGCCGCCCGGGCGAAACCTGGGTCAACAGCAAGGTCGCCGATTTGTCGCTTACCGGTTTCCGCCTGCAAAGCTTCATGAAATTGTCGCGCGGCAGCGAATTGTGGATCATGCTGCCGGGCTTCGAGGGGCGGCGTGCGCATGTGTTGTGGACGCGCGCGCACGAGGCGGGCTGTGCGTTCGAGAATCCGCTCCATCCCGCGATCCTCGACCATATCGTCGCGCGCTATGGCGGGCCGATGCTCGACGGGATATAAGCGTTGGTAGATAGCGCCAGGTGGGTGCCATCTTTCTGACCGCTCCGACCGTAGTGGTTCGGCGATCAGGCGGCGCGTGCCATGAATAGAAGCTGGCTAGGCACAACTGTGGTTCGAGGTTCGACGAAATTTGGCAAACCGCCGATAGCCTACGAGACGTGCTTAGAAGCAACCTTGAGATGGTCGATCGAGCATGTCGGCCACCCACATACCGACATTGCGGACTGGCAAGAGGGGCTAGGACCACGGCATCTCGCCGGCAGGCGCTGGTGTCGGTAGCGCTTTGTCTTCAGGTTTTGCCGGTGCATTGAAGACAGCTTTTGCGCGGGCGGGCGATTCCTGTCGATTAAGGCTAAGCGGCGCTCAGGGCGTGCAGAAGACCAATCTTATCTGTCCGTCAGCCGACATCATGGGTGACGCGCAAGCCATGGCGGTTACGAGATATGGAGACCGACCCGCCAAGCGAAATGTACCTCGGCGAATGAAGGCTGCTGGCTCAGGCGCGGGGTACGCGCCGACACGTCACCGTCGCTCAGCGGCGTCGATGGCATCATCAACGATGGCACACGAATCGTGAAGCCGCCGCCGTCCGGCGGGCACGTCCTGGAACTGGAGGCTGGCGAGGCGGGCGTAGAGGCCGCCTTGCGCGACCAGTGCGGCGTGCGGGCCTTGTTCCACGATGCGACCATGGTCCATGACGATGATACGGTCGGCGGCGCGCACGGTGGCGAGGCGGTGGGCGATGACGATGGTGGTGCGGCCCGCCATCAGTTGCGCCAGCGCGTCCTGCACCAGCCGCTCCGATTCTGCGTCGAGTGCGGAGGTAGCTTCGTCCAGCAGCAGGATCGGCGCGTCGCGCAGCAGGGCGCGGGCGATCGACACGCGCTGGCGCTGACCGCCGGACAGGCGCGCCCCGCCTTCGCCGAGATAGGTGTCGAGGCCGTCGGGCATGTCACGGAGGAAAGCTTCGGCATTGGCGGCACGGGCGGCGGCCCAGATCTGCGCGTCGCTCGCGTCCCAGCGGCCGTAGCGCAGATTGTCGCGGGCCGATGCGGCGAAGATCAGGCTGTCCTGCGGCACCATCGCCATCATCGCGCGCAGCATGGCCGGGTCGGCTTGACGCATGGGCACGCCATTCAGGCTCACAGTGCCGCTTTCGGGATCGTAGAAGCGCTGCGCCAACTGGATGAGCGTGGACTTGCCCGCGCCCGAAGGGCCGACGACGGCCACCGTCTCGCCTGGCGCGATGTCCAGCGTGACGCCGTTGAGGGCGCGATGGTCGGGCCGGGTGGGATAGTGGAAATGCACATCGGCAAAGCTGAGGCGCGCGCCATTTTCCAACTGTGGAATCGGTATGGGAGACGTGGGCGCGACGATGTCGGCAGGCGCGGCGATCAATTCCTGGAGACGACTCGCGGCCCCGGCACCGCGCAGAAGGTCGCCCCAGCTTTCCGAGAGCGATCCGAACGCACCCGCGACCAAGCCGCCGGTCAGCACGAAGGCGGCGATGCTACCACCCGACAGGCGACCGGCGGCCACGTCGAGCGCGCCCTGCCACATGACTGCGGTGACGGAGCCGAACACGAGGGCGATGACGATCGCGGTCATGATCGCGCGCAGGCGGATGCGGCGTCGGGCGGTGTCGAAGCCGTTCTCCACCGTCGCGCCAAAGCGGGCTGCCTCCCGCCCTTCCTGCCCGAACGCCTGCACGATCTTCATCGCGCCCAGAACTTCGGTCGTGGCGCTGCCGATGTCGGCGAGCCGGTCCTGACTGGCGCGGGACAGCGCGCGGACACGGCGGCCAAGGCCCAGGATCGCGAGCAGGATGAGCGGGATGCCGAGCAACAGCAGCGCGGCGAGCTTGGGCGTCAGGACAAAAAGATAGATGAGGCCGCCGATCCCGGTGACGAGGTTGCGCAGCGCGACCGACACAGTGGAGCCGACCACCTGTTCCACGATCGCGGTGTCGGCGGTCATGCGTGAAGCGATTTCGGACGGGCGGTTTTCTTCGAAGAAGCGGGGCGCCTGGCGCAGCATGTTAGCCTGCGCCGCGCGGCGCACGTCGGCAACGACCCGCTCGCCGAGCCAGGACACGAAATAGAAGCGCAGCGCGCTCGATACCGCGAGGAAGAGGACGATCAGGAAGAGATACTGGAACCAGCGGCTGATGTCGCCGCCGCCCATGAAGCCGCGATCGATGACGAGGCGGAAGCCGCTGGGGATGGCGAGCGTCGCGGCGGACGAGGCGATCAGCGCTACCAGCGCGGCGGTGATCCGACCGGGATAGGTGGCGGCGAACCGCCACAGCATCGCAAGATTGCCAAGCGCCGGGCGCGCCGTTTTGCCGGAAGGTTCGTCCATCCGCTGCGCTTAGCAGGCGGCGGGGGCACCCTCAACCGGGCGCGCTCACCTATCCTCGGCGATCTGTTGCGCCGACCGCATTACCATGCCGCCATCGCCTGATCCGGTCAGCGCATAGGCCATGTCGCCGCGCTCCCAATAGGCGGTCGCTTCATGGCTTCGGCGGGCGAGCATTGGCCGTCCTTCCGCCGGCGTTTCCGCGTGATCGGCGAAGAGCGAGTAGCGCCCCCCATCCTGCGCGATCAGCGTCATGGCGATGGCGGGGCTGTCGCTGGTCGGGAAGAGTTGCACGTCGGTGATGCGCCATCCTTGCGGAACAGCGGGGAGGATGAGGCCGGTCGAACGGCGGATTTCGGCGGGATCGAATTGCGCGCTTTCGATCTGCGACGCCATGCCCAGCCGCAACTCGCCTGCGCGGCGGGATGCGGCGGCGTCGGCCAGGAAGCTGCTGGCCCGCGCCGTGGCGCTGACGTCGCCGAGCGCGCCATGGGCGATCCAGCCGGTGGCGATCAGCGCCGCTATTCCCGCCGCGCGCGAGACATGGCTCCATCCCCGCTCATTATCGTTGGCGACGGGCGCGGACAGATCACGGCGGCGGCCGACCAGCGTCCCCTTCGTCCCGTCATGCACCAGGCGGAAGTCGATATGCGGCCAGCGCTTTCGCCAGCGCCTCGCCACCAACCGCTCGCCCGGACGCGCGGCATCGTCCAGCAGCACGACGCCGCCGGGCGACAGGCGCGCAAACAGACTATCCGCCGCGCCGCGCACCAGCGGATGCACGCTCCATGGCGGGCCGTCGATGATGATGAGGTCGATCTGATCGGGCAGATGGTCGATCGCATACCAGCGCCCCGGCCAGTCTGCGCTCTCATGGGTCAGCGGTGCATGGCGGATATCGACGTCGAGCGCATGATCGGCAAGCCACCGCCGCGTCGCATCGACGAAGCCGCCATGCTGGTCGAAACTGTGCAGCCGCCCCCCGCCATGAAGTTGCAGCGCTCGGGCCGCCACCAGTGAGGACGCGCCCGCGCCCAGTTCCACGACATGGGCGGGGCGCAACCGAGCGATTTCTCGCACGATATGGCGGAGGAAGCCGACATCGGCCTTCCAACTGCCCAGATGCGGCAAGGCGTCGTGCGGCAGATCGAGTTCGTCGAGCAGCGCGCGCTTGTCCGCTTTCCGCCCGCCCGACAGGCTGGCGAGAAGCCAGGGCCAGCCGATCGCGCCGAACGCCAGCCGCCATGCCATGTCGGAAGCGCGCCGGGACCAGAGGGCGTCGTCGGACCGGCTTTCGGTGAGCGGCATGAAGCCTGTCAATTCACGGGACGTCACGGGCGGGGATGCTCCTGTCTGGCTGGCTCTTGCCGTCGGCCCTGTTTCGCGCAAAGGCTTGGCGCGTCAATCCTTTGCGACAGGAAGCTCGATGATCCGTATAATTTCCGCGACCGTCGAACGCTGGCCGGTGGCGGGTGCCTTCGTCATCAGCCGGGGGGCAAAGACGCATGTCGACGTGATCGTCTGCGCCGTGAGCGATGGCACGCATGAGGGGCGCGGCGAAGGCACGGCGATCTATTATGAGGGCGAGGCGGCGGAGGGATGTGTCGCGGCGATCCGCGCCTATGACGGACCGCTCGATCGCGCCGCCTTGCTGGAACATATGCCGCGCGGCGCGGCGCGCAACGCGCTCGATTGCGCTTTGTGGGATCTGGAATCGAAGCGGGCGGGGATGCCGGTGTGGCAACTGGCGGGGCTGGGCGAACCGGAGCCGCTGCCCACCACTTTCACCATCAGCCTCGCCGATCCGGCGAAGATGGAGGCCGATGCGCGCACGGCGGCAGAGCGCGGCTTCACCCTGCTCAAATGCAAGCTGACGGGCGAGGGCGACCGGAATCGCATCGCCGCCGCGCGCGCGGGGGCGCCCGACGCGCGGCTGATCGTGGATGCGAATGAAAGCTGGCATGATCTGGATATCGCTGCGGAAGCGGCTGCTCTGGCGGCGCTGGGCGTCGAGATGGTGGAGCAGCCGATCGCCCATGGGCGGGAGGAAAGACTGGCGGGCTTGCGGGCACCGCTGCCGCTTTGCGCCGACGAAAGCTGTCACACGCGGGCGGATCTACCCCGGCTCGGGCATTTCGACGCGGTCAATATCAAGCTCGACAAGGCGGGAGGGCTGACAGAGGCGCTGGCGTTGGCGCAAGCGGCGCGGGCGCAGGGCTTTCGCATCATGGTCGGCTGTATGTTGGGCACGTCGCTCGGCATCGCGCCCGCCGCGCTGGTGGCGCAGGGGGCGGACTGGATCGACCTCGACGGCGCGCTGCTGCTGGCGGAGGATCGCGACGGCGGGCTGGCGATGCGCGACGGGATGCTCTGGCCCGGCACGCTTTGGGGCACGGGCCGGTAGCGCGGATCAGTAGGCGAGTGTCAGGCCGGCGGCATAATATTTGGGACCGGCATTGGCCTTGACCCGCAGCATCGGCAGCAGCGGCAAGGCGACCGTCGCATAGGGGCGGGTATTGTCGCCGCTGATGCGCACGCCCGCGCCGATCGTGGCCGATAGCGGGATGGTATAGGCGGCCTCGACGCGGCCATAGAGCTTGGCATCGCCATCGGCGATGAACACGCCCGCGCCCGGCGTCAGGCTGAACCCGGCAAGGCCGAAGCGATAGCCCGCGCCCAGTTCCGTGCCCCAATGCCCATCCGCGCGGCCATATCCGGCTTCGATACCAAGTCCTTCGGCATGGGCGGCTGCGGGAAGGGCGGCGGCAATGGCCGCTGCGGCGAGCAGGGAAAGACGGGTCTTCATGCCCGCGCGGCTACATCCGCAAGGGAGGATGCAGCAAGAGCGGGTGGGACGAGGTGAGTCGTTCGTGCGTCGATCCGCTAGGCGTGATGATCCGGATGCGGCTCGGCATAGGGCATGACCAGCCGACCATCAGGCGCGGCGGTGAAGGTCGTCTGCGTGGGATAAGCGAACTCGATCCCTTCGGCATTGAACCGTTTCCAGATGGTGAGGCCGATGCGATGGCGGGAGAGGAAATAGTCGTGTCGGTCGGGATCAGGCACATCGAAGCTGACCTCATAATCCAGCGAACTCGCGCCGAACTTCACAAGTCCCGCATTGACGAACAGGAAATGCTCCGCCTCCACGATCTCGCGCAAGATGCCGGGCACGGCTTCGGCCTTGGCCTCTGGCGTATAGTAGGCGATGCCGAGCCCGAAAGTGACACGGCGCTGGACCAAAGTCTGAAGGCTGGTGATTTCCTTTTGCAGCAGGTTGGCGTTGGAGATGACCTTCTTCTCGCCGCTCATGGCGCGCAGGCGGGTCGATTTGAGGCCGATCCGTTCGACGCGCGCGGTCGTCTGGTCATAGGTGATGATCTCACCCCGGCGGAATGGCTTGTCGAAGATGATCGAGAGCGCGGCGAACAGGTCGGAAAAGATGCCCTGCGCCGCCAAACCTATCGCGATGCCGCCGATGCCGAGACCCGCGACGAGGCCGGTGACGTTGACCCCCAGATTGTCGAGCACCACGATCGTTGCGATTGCGAACAAAGCGAAGGTGACGAGCACGCGGATGAGGCCCATCGCATTAGCGAGCGTTTCGCCCTGCCCGTCCTCGGCCAGTGTCTTGCGTTCGATGAGGCCAAGGATGATCTCACGCGCCCACACCGCACCTTGGAACACGACGGCGATGGTGAAGAGGAAGGCGATGGTGCGATCCAATGAGGCGGGCGGGTCGGCATAGCCCGACACCAGTCGCGCGGCGATCATCACCATGAAGAAATGGTTGGTCTTCGCAGCCGCGCGCCCGAGGACATTGGCGTAGCCGAGTTTCGGACCGCCGCGCTCGCCGCGATAGCGTTTGCCGAATTCGCGCAGGGCAGCGAGCAGCAGATAGATGACGGTGCCAACGCCGATCGCGATCAGCACCTGAACATAATGAACCGAGAACCAGTGAGAGGTCGAATGCCACATTTCACCCAGATTGGGAGGCGTGACGTCGATATCGGGCAGCTTCGGGTCTTTCTTCTCGGCCATGCCTGTCCTTAATCTGTTGCTGGCGATCAGGCCGCGGCGGGCGGCTCGCAATCGGCGACGGAATCGAGGAATGCGATCAGGCCGCGTTCCTCCCGCGTCAGATAGCGCGACCGGCGCGGCAGGCGAAGCCCCGCGCGCCAATCATCCTGTCCATCGCGACAAAGCGCGATCAGCGCGGGGTGGACGTAGGATTTGCGGCTGATCGCAGGTGTGTTGCCAAGTGCGTCGGCGACGGGCACCAGCAATTCCTTGAGCGAGACATGCCCTTCCGCCAACGTTTCGAAGGCGATGGTGGACGCCCCCCAGGTGCGGAAATGCTTGGCGGTGAAGGGGCCGCCCATGGCGTCGGCAATATAGGCGTTGACGTCGCTCGACTGGATCGGGCGCGCCTCTCCATCCTCGTCCAGATATTGGAACAGATGCTGGCCGGGCAGATCCTGCACCTGTCGCACGAAGCGGAGCAGGCGGGTGTCGGTGATGGTCTGGTCCTGCATCTTGCCGGACTTGGCACGATAGCGCAGCCGCAGGGACTTGCCATTGAGGTCGAGATGGCGACGGCGGAGTGTCGTCGCGCCGAAGCTCTTGTTGGTGGTCGCATAATGCTCGTTACCCACGCGCAGCTTGGCGAGGTCGAGCAGGCGGACGACGGCGGCGAGCGTGCGATCCTTGCGCAGGCCACGCTTGGACAGGTCGGCTTCCAGCTTCGCTCGCAGCTTGGGCAGGGCGCGCCCGAAATTGGGGCAGCCCGCATATTTCTCGGCTTCGCGCGCGGCGCGGAAGTCGGGATGATAGCGATATTGCTTGCGGCCGCGATCGTCATAGCCGACCGCCTGGATATGGCCCCAGGGCGAGGGGCAGAACCAGCAATCCTTGTAGGCCGGCGGCAGGGCGATGGCGTTCAGCCGGTCGATCTCGTCCCGGTCGGTTATGCGGTCGCCGTCCGCATCATAATAGGCCCAGCCGCGTTTCAGCGCGCGTCGGGTGATGCCGGGGTGGCGATCGTCTGCATGATGGACGGTGTCGGGGCTTTTCATATTCTTCTCAGCCCGAAAACCCGCCGTTCATCGCTTCGTTCCGCAACTCTCCCGCGCCCGGCCCGTTGAGCGGCTTTCCCTGTACCCTGCGTGAGGAGAGCCGCAATGCCTGCCGTTGACCAAAGCCATGTCCTGATCGTCGCCACCGACGGGTTCGAACAGTCCGAATTGTTCGAGCCGCGCGCCAAGCTGATCGAGGCGGGCGCAAAGGTGACGCTCGCGTCGCCCAAGACCGACCCGATCCAGGGTATGGAGCATGATGTGAAAGGCGACACGATCACGCCGGACATCACGCTCGATGCCGTCAAGATCGAGGATTATGACGCGCTGCTGTTGCCTGGCGGTGTCGCCAATCCCGACACGCTCCGGATGGACGAGACGGCGGTCGGCATTGTCCGCAACTTCGTCGAATCGGGCAAGCCCGTCGCCGCGATCTGCCATGGCCCGTGGCTGCTGGTGGAGGCTGATGTGGTGGACGGGCGCACGGTGACGTCCTGGCCTTCGGTGCGCACCGACCTGATGAACGCAGGCGCGAGCGTTGTCGATCAGGAGGTGGTCGTGGACGGCAACCTCATCACCAGCCGGAAGCCGGAGGACATTCCCGCCTTTACCGAGGCGCTGAAGTCGGCGCTGGCTTCGGTCGAAGCCCTCGAGGCGTAAAGCGGATCACGCCGCCGCTGCGCCATGGGGCGGGGCGGCGGCGCATCGTCCCCAGTTGCGCCAGCGCCAGCGTAAGGCTGGCTGCGACCGAGAGCGCGGCGGTAGAGGCGAGGGGCGGCAGGAGCCAGCCGGCGAGGCCAGCCGCCGCTGCCGCGATCAGGGCGTGGGCAAATGCGACGGCGTCCCCGTCCGGTCCGCGCAGCCAGAACAGGCAGGCGGCGGTTCCCGAGAAAAATGCGAGCGGAAGGCCGATCGGGTTCGGTCCTGTCGCAGCGGCCCCGATCGCCGCCAGCATCGCCAGCGCGCTGACAGTGCGTCGGGACATGCCGCCGAGAATGGGGGCCGCCAGCGGATAGAGCAGCAATTCGCACAGCAGCGCGGAGGCGGCGATCGCTGTTCCCAATTCCAGCCGCCCGGCAATGAGAACGGAAATGCAGAGCGCAGCCCATGGCAGAACCCGCTGCGGCGCCATGCGGATATGGCTGATCCATTCGGCTTTGCCGGGCCGCGTCTGCCAGCGCCGGTCGGCAAGCCGCAACTGAAACCCGCCCATCAGGAACAGGGCCAGCGTGCCCATCGGCATCAGGTCCGGCGCGAAGGCGGGGCAGGCGATGACGCCGCCCAGCAGCAGGCCATGCGCGATCCCCAGCGGGCGCAGCTCCAGGCTCATGCAGGCACCCCGTTGCGCATCAACAACGCGGTGCGCAATTCCTGCGCGGCGACAGCCTTGCGCTTGCGGGTGAGGTAGGTGTCGACCCCGATCTGAAGCGAGAGCAGCATGAAGACGAAGGGCTGGTAGGCGATTCCCACGAACATCGATCCGATCATGTAAATGACATGCCCCTGTTGCAGCGCGATCGCATAGGGCGCGATCCAGCGTTCATCGGGGCCGTCGCGGTTGCGATAGAGGCGGCGCAGGCGTTCGGTGCGGATGAAGCAGATGCCGTGGATCAGCGCCCAGATGAAGAAGCCGAAATAGCCCTGCTCGCCCAGCAGCTCGAAATAGGCGCTGTGATAGGCGCGGCCGTGATCGGTGACGAGGCGGCGCTCGATCCGCGTGCCGCCGCCATCCGTCACCGTGCTCTGCGCGAAATAGGTGAAGCTGTTTTGGAGATAATTGTCGAAGCCGCCGCCGCCCGGATGCTGCTTCACATAGTCGAGTGTCCATTTCCATACGGCGACGCGGGTGGAGGCTGATTCGTCACCCTGGTGATTTTCGATCGTCTGCATCCGCTGCGTGAAGCTGGCGGGCAGGAACGGCACGGCGATCAGCGCCGCCACCAGCATCAACGGACCATAGATGAAGCGGCGCTTCGACCGCATCAGCATCATGCCCGCGAGGATGACGATGCAGACGAGGCCGGTGCGCGCTTCGGTGCCGATCGGCATCAGCAGGCAGGCGAAGCAGAGCGCATAGGCGAAGCCCTTCGTCTTCCAGTCCTGCGGAAAGATCGTGCCATGATTGGCGAGCCAGAGGATCAGGGGGATCAGCGAGATGGCGACGCAGCTGATTATACTGCCTTCATACAAGCCGCTATTGTTGTCGACCATCAGGTTCAGCACGCCATAGCCACCGCCCGAAGTCGCCGTCTTCATGCCGCCGTTGATGATGATGGTGCTGGCGCACAGCACCATGAACAGGCTCAACGCCTCGATTCGCAGCCGGGTGCGCAGCGTCAGCGGCAGGAACACGCCCGCGACGATCGCCTTCCACACCCAGTTCCACTTGGTCATCGCTTCGACCGGAAAGTCCGCCGTCATGGTCGTGTAGCCGCACCAGGCGAGCAGCACGAGCATCAGCACCTGCTGCATCGAAAAGCGGCAATCCTTCTTGTCGTCGATGACCAGCCACCATCCCATCATCGCGACAAAGGCGAGGAAGGAAATGGGGATCGAGTTCAGCAGGAAATAGCAGAGCCGCTGGGGCGAGACGATGTCGATATAGGCATAGACCGCGACCAGCAGGAACGGGCGGCGCAGGCCGAGCAGCCCGAAAGCGCCCAGGAACGCGATGAAGAAAAGGTCACGCATTGGGCGCGTCCCCTTCATCCTCAACATCGTGATCGAGATCGGCGCGCGGCATCAGCTTCCACGCGGCGAGCAGGATCACGCCATGGCTGATCAGCAGGGACAGGGTGTCGATCATCTTGGCGTCTGTCCTAGCGAGACAGAGTTGACGGGCCGTTAAACCTTTTTCGGCAAGAAGGCCGGGCTATGACTCGCATCCTTCATGTGCTGGACCACAGCCTGCCGCTCCACAGCGGATACACGTTCCGGACCCGTGCGATCCTGCGCGCGCAGATGGCCAAGGGCTGGGACGTGCGCGGAATTACGGGGTTCCGCCACGTCGCGGCGGGACCGGTCGAGGAGGAGGTGGATGGCATCCGCTTTCACCGGACGCCGGGCAAGCCCGCTGCGGGCAATCCGCTGATTCGCGAGTGGCGCGACATCTCCGCCCATGCAGATGCGATCGAGTCGCTCGTGCGGCAATGGCGTCCCGACGTCATTCATGCGCACTCACCTGTCCTCAACGCCATGGCGGCGCAGAAGGTGGCGAAGCGCCATGGTATTCCGCTCATTTATGAGATTCGCGCCTTTTGGGAGGACGCTTCTGTCGGCAACGGCACAGGCGTCGAAGGCAGCCCGCGCTATTGGCTGACGCGGCAACTGGAAACCCATGCGGTGCGTAATGCCGATGCAGTGGCGGTGATCTGCGAAGGGCTGCGCGGCGACCTGATCGCGCGCGGCATCGGCAAGGACGAGATCATCGTGTCGCCCAACGGCGTTGATCTGGAACAATTTGGTGCGCCGGTCGCGCGCGATCCTGTGCTGACCGCCAAGCTGGGCCTTGGCGACGCGGATGTCGTCGGCTTCATCGGCAGTTTCTATGATTATGAGGGGCTGGACGACCTGATCGCCGCGATGCCCCGGCTGGTGCGGGCACGTCCGCGCGCCAAGCTGCTGCTGGTGGGTGGTGGCCCGCGTGAGGCGGCGCTGCGTGACCAGGCGATGGCGTCGCCGTTCGCCGACCGCATCGTCTTCGTAGGCCGCGTGCCGCACGAACAGGTCGAGGACTATTATGCGCAGGTCGATGTGCTCGCTTACCCGCGCAAGGCGATGCGCCTCACCGAACTGGTGACGCCTTTGAAGCCGCTGGAGGCGATGGCGCAGGGGCGGTTGGTGGCTGCGTCCAGCGTCGGCGGCCATCGCGAGCTTATCGAGGATGGCGTGACCGGGACGCTCTTTGCCCCCAACGATCCGGCTGCAATCGCGGATGCCCTGGCGGGTCTGTTCGCCGACCGGTCGAATTGGGAGGAACGCCGCGCGGTCGCGCGCGCCTTCGTCGAGCGGGAGCGGGACTGGGCGTCCAACATCCTACGCTACGAACCGGTCTATCGCCGCCTGCTGGGCGCGCGCGACGGGGAGCGGGCGGCAGCGTGAGGGGCATGGACTGGAACCGGCAGGAGGCGGGCATGGTCGCGCTGGCGGGCGTCAGCGTTGCGCTCGTCGTGCTGCTGATGCCGAGCGGGCTTGTCGAAATGGGGATCGCGTCGAGCGGCCTCAGCGAAGCATGGCCCGCCGCTGCCCCGCCGCTGGGGATGAAGGCGCGGCTGCTGCTTTCGGGATTTGCCGCGCTCATGACCATGGGCGCGATCATGATGGTGCGTCGGGAACGGCCTGTCGCCGCGATGGGACGTGATGAAGAGCGGCATGACGATCATGCCGGAGGAGCAAGACTGATGGGTTTCGCATTTACCAAGCTCAGCGCCTTTGCAAAGGGCCGTTCGGTGCCGCCAATCGAGGCAGCACCTGCCGTGCGCCGCGCCGACGCGCATCCCGACGCGCCGGTGCGCGCGCCGATCTTCGCCAGCCGCGACTTCGGCGGATCGGATATTTTCGAGGGGGATCGGGATGCGCCGTTCATGGCGCCGCGCGCGCCGATGGCGTTCGAGGCCGCGCCCGAAATGCGCGAGGCGGAGATCATCACGCTGCCGAGCTTTGCCGCCGTCGATACGCCCGCTTGGGAGAATGATGCAGAGCCGGTCGATGAAGTACCGACCTTCACCGCGTCCGCCTTCTCCGCGCCCGTGTTCGAAGTTCCGGCGGAACCTGCGCCAACGCAGGGCCTCAGCATCGGCGAGTTGACCGACCGGCTGGAGCGCGGCCTTTCGCTGCGCAACCGGACGCCCGCACCCGCGCCTGCGCCGTCCGATGCCCGCATCATCGCCGATATGCCCGTAGTCCCGGCCATGCCGGTGCGCGAGATGCCGAGCGAGAATGCGGACGAGGCGTTGCGGACGGCGCTCAGCGCGTTGCGCAGCATGGCGGCCCGCCCGCGCTGATCGTCAAATCCTTTCGAATGACAGGCGGCGTGGATCGGGAGGCCCGCGCCGTCTTTGCGTTCACCAATCCTCGATCGTGAGCGCGGACAGGTGCAGCGTGATGCCCCCGTCGCTTTCCTGACAATCGTCCTTGCAGATGTCGGCAACGAAATGTCCGGTCAGCGACCATTCGACCTCCCCCAGCCCATCAAGGAAGGCGTCGATCCGTTTCCGCGCGTCCACACCCGCGAGGCTGAGCACGACAACATGCCTGCGGCCCTCGAACAGCGCGCTGGCCCACGGCCGGGTGGTTGTTCGGGTGAAGAGAACATCGGGACCAATGCGGGTGGCGATCTGCGCCAGAAGCTGCGGCAGCGGATCGGATAGCTTTTTTCCTGCCGCGCCGCGTGTGAGGGGCGACTGCCCGAAAAAGACATCCATGCTTGTCATTGCACTGCACTCCTGCGATATTCGTTCATGAAATGTTCTATACGCCTCACCACGCGATCGCCGGGTTCACGCCCGTTGCGCAGGTCAAAAACCAAGCGAGGATCGCGCGCGCAGCGCCGTCCGAAAGTCGTCGGCGGCATCGCCTGGTCACGCAGAAACTTTTCGATCACCGGCAGGATCATCACTCTCTTTCTCCCCGGAAGCAGCGACTCGCCCAATGCAAGCCGATAGGTCTATTCCTATCTCTTGCGCATTTTCCTACTTGTCTAGGAAAAAACCTATCTATAGGATGCTTGCATGGATGACGTTTATGATGCCCGGATCGTGCTCGATCGGCTGATCGCCGAGCGCAGGGAGAATTATGCCGACCTTTCCCGACTGATCGGTCGCAACCCGACCTATATCCAGCAGTTCATCAAGCGCGGCACGCCCCGCAAACTGGACGAGGAGGATCGGCACGTCCTCGCCCGCTATTTCGGTATTTCGGACGATGTGCTGGCGGGGCGGGCATACGACGCTGCGGCTCCGGTTGCTACGCCGATCGTCCGCACGCGTGCGATGCCTCCGATCGTCGCGGTGCCGCGCCTGTCGCTGGGTGCTTCGGCGGGCAACGGGTCGCTGGACGAGGATGAACGCGCTGCGGGCGCGATGGCGTTCGATGCGCAATGGCTGCGGCAACTGGGCGTGAAGCCGCAGCGTGTGTCGATCATCCGTGTCGATGGCGAATCGATGGCCCCGACGCTCAGCGACGGCGACGACATCATGGTCGATCATGATGACGGCGCGGATCGGCTGCGCGACGGGGTCTATGTGTTGCGTCTCGATGGCGTGCTGATGGTGAAACGGATCGCCATGGGGCCGATGCGCGGGCACTTCAGTGTGGTCAGCGACAATCCGCATTATCCCGACTGGAGCGATATCGATCCGGCTCTGGTCGAGATCATCGGCCGCGTCGTGTGGACCGGGCGAAGGCTGCTGTAACCAGCATCGTGGGACTTGGCGTCGTCGATCCGACCGCCTATCGCTGCGCTGCAAGGAGCTTTACATGAACGATAATGGTGCGGTCATCCGCAAGGGGATCGAGTGGCGCGGGGAGCCGATGGCGATCGCCACGGTCGTCAGCACCTGGGGCTCGGCGCCCCGCCCGCGCGGCAGCCATATGATCGTCCATGTCGATGGCCGCTTCGAAGGCAGCATTTCCGGCGGCTGCGTCGAAACCGACGTGCTCCAGCGCGCGGCCGAGGTGATCGCCGGCCGCCCGGCGCATGTCGAGCGCTATGGCGTGGCGGATGGCGACGCGTGGGAGGTCGGCTTGCCCTGCGGCGGCGAGATTGCCGTCATGGTCCAGCCCGTGGGCGAGAAAGGCTTTGCGCCGGAACTGTTCGCCCGGATCGAGGCGGAGAGCGTACGTGGGCGGGCGCTGACACTGGCGACCGATTTGGCAGAGGGCGTGACGCGGGAGACGGCGGGCGAAGGCGATTTCCTCAATCGCTACGATCCGCCGCGCCGCTTGCTGATCGTGGGCGCGGTGCAGATTGCGCAGTCGCTGGTGCCGCTGTCGCAGGCGATCGGCGTGACGCCGGTCGTGATCGACCCGCGCGGGCGGTTCCTGACGCAAGAGCGTTTCCCCGGCGTCGAACTGGACGACAGATGGCCCGATGAAGCCGTCGCGGCAACGATGCCGGGCGAGTCGACCGCCGTCGTGACGCTGAGCCACGATATCAAGATTGACGATCCCGCGCTGGTGGCGGCGCTGCGCGCACCGACCGGATATATCGCGGCGCTGGGATCACGCAAAAGCCATGCGGCGAGACTGGACCGGCTATCCGCAATGGGATTTGCCAAGGATGATCTGGCGCGGATCGACGGGCCTGCGGGCCTCGATATAGGCGCAGTAGGCGCCGCGGAAATCGCGCTGTCGATCACGGCGGGCATGGTTGCGGGGTTTAACGCCAAAGCGTAATGCGGCGACCCCTGCGTTAAGGGTCACGCAGAGGGCGCATCCTCTTGCTTTCGGGCAGGAAGGGCGCGACTCGCTAGCAAGCCGGCAAGAAATAACAATCCAAAAACTATCGTAATCGTTGTATTTTTTAAACAATAATGTAATTTCACGACTAAACTGCGTCAGCAGCAGCGCCCGCCATTCTTGCCGCCATATCGTGCTTCCTGCCGGTCGCGAAAGAAACGGGTGCGGTCCATCACCGGTTGTCCGGGATGATGGTCGGCCATGTGACGCAGATACGCATCATAGTCTGGCAATCCCACCATCAATCGCGCGGTTCGCCGTAGCGTATCGAACAGCGGGATCATTCCGCCGGAACCAGTTCAGCGGGAATTTCGCGCGCCGTGGGATCGATATTCCGCCGCGCGGCGAGGCAGGTTCGGATCGTAAAGGTGAGCAGCGCCAACACCACGAACAAGAACAGCGCGACCAGCCCTGCGTCCACCCGATCGTTGAAGATGATCCGCTCCATTTCCGCCATCGACTTGGCCGGGGTGATTATCTCGCCCGCCTGCGCGGCTGCGCTGAACTTGGCCGCATGGGCGAGGAAGCCGACCTTGGCATCCGCTGAGAACAGCTTCAGCCATCCCGCCGACAATGTGCAGATCAGCAGCCAAGCTGCGGGCACCATCGTCACCCAGGCATAGCGGTCGCGCTTCATGCGGAAGAGAACCGCCGTACCCAGCATCAGCGCGATCGCCGCCAGCATCTGATTGGAGATGCCAAACACCGGCCAGAGCGTGTTGACCCCGCCCAGCGGATCGGTGACCCCCTGATAGAGGAAGAAGCCCCAGGCCATTACGCATAGCGCGGTCGCGATGAAGCCCGGCCCCTGGCTCGTCCCCGCGCGGAAGGAGGGCACGGCCAGTCCGATCAGATCCTGCAACATGAAGCGGCCCGCGCGCGTGCCCGCATCGACGGCGGTCAGGATGAACAGCGCTTCGAACAGAATGGCGAAATGATACCAGAATGCCTTCATCGCCGGGCCGCCGACGACGTGGGAAAAGATTTCCGCCATCGCCACCGCCAGCGTCGGCGCGCCGCCCGCGCGGGAAATGATGCTCTGTTCGCCGACGTCGTTCGCGGTCTGGGCGATGAGGTCGGCGGAAATGGGGAAGCCCATGGCCGTGATCGCGGCAGAGGCGCTTGCCGGATCGGTGCCGATCAGGGCGGCGGGGCTGTTCATCGTGAAGTAGATGCCGGGGTCGAGGATCGATGCGCCCACCAGCGCCATGATCGCCACGAATGCTTCCATCAACATCGCGCCATAGCCGATGAAGGGCGCGTGATCCTCGCTTGCGATCAGCTTGGGCGTGGTACCGCTGGCGATGAGCGCGTGGAAGCCCGATACCGCCCCGCAGGCGATTGTGATGAAGAGGAAGGGGAAGAGGCCGCCCGACCAGACCGGTCCGCCGCCGCTCGCAAATTGCGTAAGCGCGGGCATTTTGAGCGGCGGCGCCATGATGACGATGCCGATCGCCAGCGCGGCGATCGCGCCGATCTTGAGAAAGGTCGAGAGATAGTCGCGCGGCGCGAGCAACAGCCAGACGGGCAGTACCGATGCCACCGCGCCATAGCCGATCAGGATCCAGCATAGTTGCACCGGCGTAAAGGTGAAGGCTGGCCCCCAAACCGGCGATGCCGCCACCGCCTGACCGTAGACGATCGCGGCGAGCAAACCGATGAGGCCGAGGATCGACACTTCGCCGATCCGCCCCGGCCTGATCCAGCGAGTGTAGACGCCCATGAACAAGGCGAGCGGCACCGTCGCCGCCACGGTGAACATGCCCCATGGGCTTTCGGCAAGCGCCTTCACCACGATCAGCGCCAGCACCGCCAAGATGATGACCATGATCATGAAGGCGCCGAACAGCGCGATCGTGCCGGCGACCTGCCCCATTTCCATGCGGATCAGTTCGCCCAGCGACTTGCCGTCTCTCCGCATCGAGATGAAGAGGACCATGAAGTCCTGCACTGCGCCCGCCAGCACGACCCCGACGATGATCCAGAGCGTGCCGGGCAGATAGCCCATCTGCGCTGCCAGCACTGGCCCGACCAGCGGCCCCGCGCCCGCGATCGCCGCGAAATGATGGCCAAACAGGACGCTGCGGTCGGTCGCTACATAATCCAGGCCGTCTGCGCGGCGGATGGCCGGGGTGGGTCGCGCGGGATCGAGGCGCATCACGTGGCGCGCGATGTAGAGCGCATAATAGCGGTAGGCGACGAGGAAGCTGCTCACTGCCGCCACCACGACCCACAGCGCGTTGACGGTCTCTCCCCGAAAGAACGCAACGACCGACAGCGCCACCGCGCCGATCATAGCGATCAAAATCCAGGGAATGTGCCGGGTCATCGCCGCCTCGTCGCTGTGTGTAAGGTTGGGGCACAGTAAGGCGCGAGGCGGGAAAGACAATCTTGCGATCAAGGATTCGACTTATCGAAGAATAGAACATATCATGAACATGAAATCGAGTCGGATAATGGAATCATGCGAAATCGAACGGCCCCGCTCTATCGCCTCTTTTTTGCGTTGAAGCCGCCACCTATGGTCGCGCGAAGGATCGACCATTTCGCCGAGACGATCGCGCCTGGGCAGACGCGCATCCTGATCGATCATCATCACGTGACGCTCGGCATCACGGCTGACAGGACCGATTATCCCTATGAACAGGTGAAAGCACTGCGGCGCGCGGCGCTCGGTATAAAAGCTGAGCCGTTCGACCTGACGCTCGATCATCTGAGCTTTAGCGCGCGCTCCGCCGCGCTGCGCCCGGCGAAAGCCATCACCGGACTAAAGCGCTTGCAGGAACAGATCGCTGCCGCGATGCGCCGTGCGGAGGTTGGCGAGCGGCCGGAGTGGAGCTTCAGTCCGCATCAGACGCTCTTCTATCGCGACGGCCGCCCGGATCAGCAGCGGATAGACGGTTTCGGCTGGCGCGCGGAGGAGGTGGTGCTGGTGTGCAGCCATGTCGGCCTCACCCGGCATGAGATATTGGGCAGCTGGCGACTAGAGGGTGATGGGCAGTATCGGCTGTTTTGAAGGGCTGGCGGGCCGAGGCAGCACGTCGTCATCCCAGCGGAGGCTGGGATCTCGGGCCTATGGACACCGCGCTGTCGATGGAGATGCCAGCCTTCGCTGGCATGACGAACGGGCGGCAGATTAGTGTCGTACAAACGCCCGACCTTACCCCTGACTCACGCTCTCCAGCACGGCGGCGCGCAGTTCAGGGATGCCCATGCCCTTTTCGCTCGACGTGGCGATGATGTCGGGGTGGGCGGCAGGGCGCTTGCGGATGGCGTCGGCGGTCGCCTGGGTCACGGCGGCGAGTTCGCTCGCCTTGATCTTATCCGCCTTGGTGAGCACGATACGGTAGCTGACCGCTGCGCCGTCCAGCATATCGAGCATATCGGTATCGACGTCCTTGATGCCATGCCGACTGTCGATCAGTACCAGCGTCCGCTTCAACGCCGCGCGCCCGCGTAGATAGTCGTTGACCAGAAAGCGCCAGCGCTTGACCAGATCCTTGGGTGCCTTGGCATAGCCATAGCCCGGCATGTCGACGAGGCGGAAGCGCAGCGGTTCGCCCACATCGAAGAAGTTCAGTTCCTGCGTACGCCCCGGCGTGTTGGACGTGCGGGCCAGACCATTGCGGTTGGTCAGCGCGTTCAGCAGCGATGATTTGCCCACATTGGACCGGCCGGCAAAGGCGACTTCATTCACTGCCATGTCCGGCAGGAAATCCAG